>ENA-UEQL01000110-UEQL01000110.1-human-gut-metagenome-genome-assembly--contig:-NODE-110-length-47013-cov-7.621463_pt1 | contig 47013 bp, 35 predicted proteins | sample MGYA00242905_ERZ507926 | MGnify/ENA primary metagenome ERZ507926 (study PRJEB26167, sample SAMN06115531) | human gut metagenome | host: Homo sapiens | place: China:Henan | collected 2015-09-09 | study...
CAGTAAAGCTGCTGCCCTCCCCCACCGTGCTCTCGACGGTGATCGTGCCGTTCATCTTCTGCACCAGCTGGTTCACGATGGACATACCCAGCCCGGTGCCGCCGTACTGGGAGCGCGCGGCGTTGTCCTCCTGGCTGAACGGCTCAAACAGGTGGTTGCCAATAAAGTCCTGCGTCATGCCGATGCCGGTATCCCAAATGGTCAGGGTGCGGTGCTCTTTGTCCACCGCAATGTCGATGGCAAAATCTTCGCGATCCACATCCTGCAAATGCTCTTTCAGCGAGCGGTAGTACAGCTTGTCCATCGCGTCGCTGGCGTTGGAGATCAGCTCGCGCAGAAAGATTTCTTTATGGGTATAGATAGAATGGATCATCAGATCCAGCAACCGCTTGGATTCGGCTTTGAATTGTTTGGTTCTCATGACGATTTTCCCTCTTTACGATGTTTTAGCACTCGCTCGCTTCGAGTGCTAACGCTACTATACTCCTTTTCCGCCCAAAGCGCAAGGAAATATTTGTAAAAAAATTGTTACGACCCGCTGCCGGGCGGATCGATGCCGCCGCCAAAGGAAAAAGCCAGCCAAAGCTATTCGCGACCAAAACGCCGTCGGCTTTTGTGCTGGCTTTTTGCTTCTACTGTTTCAGTGGGGGTAAATCGATCCGCTTAAATTTCATCTTGCTGACAACATCCGTTAAATCCGTATTCTCACTGTAAACAACCCGTTCATATCCTTCTGTAGCGGAATCTTTTTCGTCCGGATTATATGTTTGCATAGCAAATTCGCAGAGATAACCATTTACAAGAGTAAAAATAAAACTGCCCTTCTTTTGGGCTACTGCTTGTAGATCAAAATCTATAACATAATATTCTTGATCGTTTAATATTTTTTTAAAAGCAAAAAACTCTGAACTTTCAACACTATTGAGATTATGGGAGGATTCGGAATAATTATAGGATAGATAATATTCGTTTTTTTGATTATCCAGATAATAAAAGTCGGTATTATGACTTCTTATCTGTATATCTGTTAACTCCCAATCAGACGGCACATCCGGTAGCATGTAAAACCGGTCTACCGCAAACATCTGTTGATAGTCCGGATACAGGGCATCAAAATAACTTCTTTTATATACGTCGTATCCATGTTCATCTTTTTCCGGCTCAAGCGGACTTTTTTCCATTTTGAAGTTAGGGTTTTCAATCCAATGGATAAAACCCTCCACGGAATTAAACTCGCGGCAAGGCCAGTCTTCGGAGTCAACTAAATCTACATAGCCTGTTGGATCCGGTTCGGTTTTGAATGGTGCTTTCGTCATCGTATCGACGGGGGCTGTTGCGGTGGTGCTCACAGTATGAACACTCGTTGTCGTTACCTTATTCGGAAGAGGTTCGGTTGACCGGCACCCGCTAAGACAGCCCGCCAGCAAACCGCCGAGTATGAGCAGACACAAGCCCCCACTTTGCCATTCCTTTTTCATCATGACTCTCCGTCCTCCGGGTCTGACCACACGATGGTGGGGTCGGTGTTCACGGTGGGCAGCCCCGCTTTTGTGGCAGCGCTCGTCTGGCGGGTGGTAGTTGTGGTCGTGGTGGTGTCGTTGTGCGCCCATGTGCTGGCAGTGGGCAAAGTTTCCGGATTTTTGAACAGGTTGGCAAACGCCGTATCAAAGTCTTTTTTGGACAACGCAATATAAGGACCGCCGCTGCGCCCGTGTTCAATCTTGTTCGATCTTACGGGATAGGTTGCTTTTTTCATCACCTTTTTATCCCAGTCAAAATATCCGGCATAAGAAATCACTTTTCCATCTTCGATAGCGAACAGATCATAGAAAGGAGTGGAGAAAGCGACATCCGCATACAACTCCTCTTCTGCATAGCCGTCGGGAAATTTTTTCTTCATTTCTTTGGCGTACTTGTCGTTCAGCGCATAGGTGACAAAAACATATTCTCCGTTATCGTCAATCGACAGCGCGCTGCCGATCTGTTCCGATACGGAATGGGTGTAACACACACGAATAATGTTCCCTTTTACCGGTGGCTTTCCGTGATATGTATGGTGTATTTCCACTTCGAGAATCGACCGGCTATATGGTCCGTTAGATTCTCCTTTTTTATCCGGCAAAGACACTTCATATTCTTTGCGGCTGAGGATCGTTCCGCTAAAAACATAGTCGGCGGAGGTAATGACCTTTCGCAAATCAAACGTCCAAAAACACCATAAGGATATGTACTTCATGTCTTCGATAGGAACCTCTTGCCACGTGCTGTTGCCGCGGTGTAACCTTTCCATAGCGCGGGTGGAGACAACGGGTTGGGTGGTGTGGTGTGCCGGCTTTTTGGAGGGGGCGGTGGTCGCTCCCGCATTGTTTGTGGAAAGGGTTGCCGTTTTGGAAACAGGGAGCGTCGCCGTTTCGGTCATGCGGCTGGCGCCAAGCTCCACATCTGTTCCAGGTTGCCCGCCACAGGCGCACAGCGACAGGCACAGTGCAGCCACGGTGAAAAGCGATACCATGCGCGTGTTCATAACATAACCCCTCCTGTTCCAAATACCTTTTTACTCAATATACCATAATTTATCCGAAGTTTCAATACGGATATGCTTGTTGTTTTTCACACATTGCTTATTTTATAGAATATACGCAAAAAATATTGCAAAAGTGGCCGGGTGTCGGGCGGCTGCCCGGCGACAAGTGGGGGGAGAGGTGCCGCGTCCGCCGAGGAAAACAGCAGAAAAGAGGAAGAAAAAGCCGGTCGCTTTTAGATGCTAAAGTCAAAAAATGTCTTGACATAACAAACCAACAGGTCTATAATACTGTGTAAATTCAAAGGTGAAGGAGCGGATGCGGTATGATGACCGGGGCTGCAGCGATGGTGCGCTGTCTGGAGGCGGAAGGCGTCCAGGTTTTGTACGGATATCCCGGTGCCGCCATCTGCCCGTTCTACGATCAGCTCGCGGAAAGCGCGCTGCACCACGTGCTGGTGCGCACCGAGCAAAACGCCGCCCACGCCGCCAGCGGTTATGCCCGCATTTCCGGTCGGGTGGGGGTGTGCGTCGCGACCTCCGGCCCCGGTGCTACCAACCTGTTAACCGGTATCGCGTCGGCGTATATGGATTCCATCCCGCTGGTGGTCATCACCGGTCAGGTGCGCAGCGACCTGCTGGGGCGCGATGTGTTTCAGGAGGCGGATATCACCGGCGCGGCGGAGCCGTTTACCAAACACAGCTATCTGATCGATCGCGCGGCGGACATTCCCCGCGTGTTCAAAGAAGCGTTTCATATCGCCGGTACCGGTCGTCCCGGTCCGGTGTTGATCGATATTCCGATCGATATGCAGCAAAAAACGCTGCTGGATTTCGTGTATGGCGATATTCCGGTGGATATCATCGGCTACAAGCCCCGCACCCAAGGTCACGGCTTGCAGATCAAAAAAGCGGCGCAGGCGATCGCCGCTGCCAAACGCCCGGTGGTATGCGCGGGCGGCGGGGTGTTTTCCTCCCATGCCGAACACGCGCTGCGCGCGCTGGTGGAGGCGTGCAAGCTCCCCACCGTGACCACCATGATGGGGATCGGTGCGCTGCCGTCGGCGCATCCGCTGTATCTCGGTATGCTGGGGTCGCATGGCTGTCCTCCCGCCAACAAAGCCATTCGCGATGCGGATCTGGTGATTATGGCGGGCGCGCGCGCGGGCGACCGCGCGATGGCGGCTCCGGGTCAGATCGCGACCCGCGCCAAGGTGATTCACATTGACATTGACCCGGCAGAGATCGGTAAAAATCTGCCGGCGCATATTCCGATCGTCGGCGATCTGCGGCTGGTGCTGGAAAGCCTGTGCAGCATCGTCAACGCGACCGCGCCCACCGAGTGGGTGGAGGCGGTGACCGACCGCAAAAAGCGGTACGCCGCCAAGGTGATTCCGCCGGTGGACGGTTATGTGGAGCCGAAAACCTTTATGCGGGCGCTGTCCCGCGCGATGGCGGATGACGCGGTGCTGTGTGCCGATGTCGGGCAGAACCAGATCTGGTCCGCCAACCATTTTGAGATCCGCGACGGACGATTCCTCACCTCCGGCGGCATGGGCACGATGGGCTATTCCATTCCCTGCGCGGTGGGCGCCAAGATGGCGGATCCGCATCGTCAGGTGTGCGCCGTTTGCGGCGACGGCTCGTTCCAGATGAGCATGATGGAGCTGGGCACCATTTGCCAGGAGCAGATCGGTGTCAAGATCATCGTGATGCGCAACACCCGTCTCGGGATGGTGCGCGAGCTGCAGGACAACCAGTACCACGGCGTGCACAGCGGCGTGTATTTGGACGGCAGCCCCGATTTTGTCAAGCTGGCGGGGGCTTACGGTATTCCCGCCCGGCGGGTCGCCTCCAATCAGGAGGCGGAGCAGGCGCTGGCGGAGATGTGGGCGGACGATCGCCCCTATCTGCTGGAATGTACCGTCGATCCCGACTATCCGTCGTTGTAAGGGGGCATTGATATGAAATATACCATGTCTGTCCTGGTGGAAAACCACCCCGGCGTTTTGTCCAAGGTGTCCGGCCTGTTTTCCCGGCGGGGCTTTAACATTGATTCTCTGGCGGTCGGTGTGACCGAGGATTCCACCATTTCGCGCATCACCATCGTGGTGGACGGCGACGAATATGTGGTGGAGCAGGTGGAAAAACAGCTCAACAAGGTGATCCCGGTCATCAAGGTGAAAACGCTGGAGGAGGGGGCGTATATCCCCCGCACCCTGTCGCTGATCAAGGTGGCGGTGGCCGCCGGTCAGCGCGCCGATATCATGCGCATTACCGAGCTGATGAGCGCGCGCATTGTGGATGTCACCCGCACCAGCATGACGGTGGAGTTTGCGGACACTCCCGAACGCACCGAAACGCTGGAAACGCTGCTGCGCCCGTATGGCATCAAAGAAGTGGTGCGCACCGGCGTGATTGCCATTGAAAAAGGCGCCGATCCCACCCGCAAGGTTGATAAAGCGGAAAAATAATTTTATATGTCCATACGGCACTAGCCTGGTAAGGAACCGGCCATCCGTATCCACATAGAACATCTTGCCGTCAAACGGCGTAGGAGGTAACATACCATGGCAAAAATCTATTATCAGAACGACTGCAACCTGAGCGTCCTCAAGGACAAGACCGTGGCGATCATCGGCTACGGCTCGCAGGGTCACGCCCATGCGCTGAACCTGCACGAGAGCGGCATTAACGTGATTGTGGGTCTGTACAACGGCTCCAAAAGCTGGGCGAAAGCCGAAGCGGCCGGTCTGAAAGTTATGACCGCGGCCGACGCTGCCAAAGCGGCGGATGTCATCATGATCCTGATCAACGACGAGCGCCAGGCGGATATGTACAAAAAGGATATCGAGCCCAACCTGACCGCCGGTAAAGCGTTGGCGTTCGCGCACGGCTTCTGCATCCACTTCGGCCAGATCGTGCCTCCCGCCGATGTCGATGTGTTCATGATCGCGCCCAAGGGCCCGGGTCATACCGTCCGCAGCGAGTATCAGGAAGGCAAAGGCGTGCCCTGCCTGGTCGCCATTCATCAGAACGCGACCGGTCGTGCGCTGGATATTGCGTTGGCGTATGCCGCGGGTATCGGCGGTTCGCGCGCCGGTGTGCTGGAAACCACGTTCCGTGCCGAGACCGAAACCGACCTGTTCGGTGAGCAAGCGGTTCTGTGCGGCGGCGTGACCGCTTTGATGCAGGCCGGCTTTGAAACGCTGGTCGAAGCGGGCTATGCTCCGGAGAACGCGTACTTTGAATGCATCCACGAGATGAAGCTGATCGTTGACCTGATCTACAAGGGCGGCTTCTCCATGATGCGTTATTCCATCTCGGATACCGCCGAGTTCGGTGACTACGAGACCGGCAAACGCCTGATCACCGACGAGACCAAGAAAGAGATGAAACAGATCCTGACCGAGATCCAGGACGGCACCTTCGCCTCCAAATGGATCGCGGAAAACAAAAACGGCCGTGCGCATTTCAATGCCTGCCGCCGTATCAAAGCCGAGCATCAGCTGGAAGCTGTCGGCAAAGAGCTGCGCAAAATGTACAGCTGGAACGAAGAGAAATAATTTCGTTTGCACCAAGAAAAGCCTCCCGGAATTTTCCGGGAGGCTTTTTTGTGGTTGTCCAATAGGTTACCGTTTGATACAGGAGCCGAGGGTGTTTTTCAGCGTTTCCATATTGATCGGCTTGGCGATGTGGGCGTTCATGCCGGCATCCAGCGCGTCCTGCACATCCTTGACGAACGCGTTGGCGGTCATCGCCACGATCGGGATGGTGAGTGCTTCCGGGTGCTGCGAAGCACGAATTTTCTTGGTCGCGTCGTAGCCGTTCATCACCGGCATCATCACATCCATCAAAATCGCGTCGTAGCTGTGCGCCGGAGAGGCGAGGAACTTGTCCAACACCAGCTGACCGTTTTCCTCCACATCGCAGGTGGCACCTTCGGATTTGAGCAGCTCGGTCACGATTTCCGCGTTCAGCTCGTTGTCCTCCGCCAGCAGGAAATGCAGCCCTTTCAGATCCAGCGAAATATCCTCTTTGGAGATCGCGTTTTTGAAATGCTCCACTTCGATGAGCTTTTCTTTCAGATTCACCGCCGCGAACGGCTTTGCCAAAAAGCCGTCCACATCAATTTCCAACGCTTCGGTTTCGATCGACGACCAGTCGTAGGAGGTGAGGAACAGCACCGGTGTGTCGATCGGAATGATCTTCCGGATCTCGCGCGCGGTGTCCAGCCCGTTCATGCCGGGCATCTGCCAGTCAAGGATGATGGCGCTGTATTCGTGGCTGGCACCATATTCCTTTTTGACCAGCTCCACGGCGTCCTCGCCGCTGTAAACCGCGTCGATCTCGACACCGCTGTCCGCCATGTTATCGCGCACACCATCGCAGATCGCCTTGTCATCGTCCACGATCAGGATGCGGGACATATGGTGGTTTTCCCAAAAATGCTCGTCCTCTTCTTCGTGCGGCAGCCGCAGCGGCAGCTCGACGGTGAAGGTGGTGCCTTTGCCGGGGATGCTTTTCAGATCAATGGTGCCGCCCATCAGGTCGATGATGTTTTTGGTGATCGCCAGTCCCAGCCCGGTGCCGGTTTCTTTGTTGACGGTGCTGCTTTCGGCGCGGGTGAACGGCTCAAAAATTACCTTTTGGAACTCCTCGGTGATGCCGTATCCGGTGTCGGAAATTACAAATCGCAGGCGCTCAAACGAAGTGGACGATTCGCCGAGATCGGTGACGGAAAATCCGATTTTTCCCTCCTCCGGCGTATATTTGATGGCGTTGGAGAGCAGGTTGATCAGCACCTGGTTCACACGCACTTTGTCGCCGACAAACAGCTCGTGGGACATGGTGCCCATGCTGACTTGGAATACCTGTTTCTTTTCGCCCGCCATCGGGCGGATCACCACATTGACCGATTCCATCAGCTCGTCAATCGAGAAAACCGACTGACGCAGCGACATTTTGCCGCTTTCGATTTTGGAGATATCCAGAATATCGTTGATAAGTCCCAGCAGATGGTTGCTGGCGGCGCTGATTTTGCGCGCGTATTCGCGCACCTTGACGCGGTTGTCCGGCTCTTTGGCAAGCAGCGTGGAAAAGCCGATCACCGCGTTCATCGGGGTGCGGATGTCGTGGCTCATATTGGACAGGAAGGTGGTTTTTGCCTCGTTGGCATCGCGCGCAATTTGCAGTGCATCGCGCAGTTGGCTGTTGTGCAGCTCCTGCATGGCGGCGCGCTGCTTGGATGAACGGGTGAGCAAAACCAGCACGATCGCCGCCAGCAGCACCACCACGGATACGATTATCAGGGTGGTTTGCACCGGATGGCGGCGGGTGAACAGAACCAGTGACATGGAGTCGGAGTGCAGATTGCCATCGCTGAGGTAGCGGGTGAGATCATCCTCGGAGATGCTGTAAATATAATTATTCATGGTGGACAGCAGCGCCGTGTCGCAATTTCGCGACACCGCAATGTTGGCGCTTTGCGTCTGGCCGGGGATCATGCTGGTGACCAGATTGCTGCCGGATTCATAGATGTAATATTCGAGCGATGCGCGGCAGCCGGCGGCGATATCCGCCTTGCCGCTTTCCACCGCTTTGATGCAGGCTTGAGAGTTGTCACACAGAATGGTGTCTTTGTATCCCGCGGTGGAAATCTGCTCTTCCAGCCCTTTGACCAGCGCGATGGTTTTGTCGCCGGTATCGCCGGTGCCGCTTTTGGTAGGGCTTTGCACATATGCGAGCATCGAATTGATGGCGGGCGCGCTGTTGATAAAGCCCAATTCCGCGCAAAGGCTGGAAGTCAGCGGTATACCGATAAACATATCGTATTTGCCGTCGGCGATCATCTGCCGCGCTTCGGTGCGGTCGGAGCAGAAAGAGTATTCCAGCTTGAGTCCGGCTTTTTCGGCAAAGTCGTTCAAAATCGAAACCAGCATACCGGCGGGCTCGCCGTCCTTTTGATAGGCGAACGGCGCAGCGCTTTTGGCGCACAGCACCTGCAGTGTGCCCATGGCTTGCAGCGTTGCTTTTTGTTCGTTATTTAACCGGAACGAGTCGTTGACCACACGGAAATACGTGTCATACAGCGTGTCCTGCAAATTCGGGTCGACCTGGTCGATGCGCTCGATGGTTTCGTCCAGCTTTTTGATCAGCTCGGTATTGCCTTTGGTGGAGGCGAAATAATAGGGGCGCGGGGCAAATTGTGCCACAATGCGGGTGTTGGCGATCGGCGACAGCGACACGCTGGAGATCAAATCCACCGCGCCGTCTACCAGCGCCTGCTGCTGGGCGTCCGCCGTGTCATAGTAGGTGATTTGATACGGCAGGTTTTCGGATTTCAAAAAGGTCAGCACTTCGCTGTTGCGGGTTTCCGCCTGTTTCCAAAGACCGATCTTCAACAGATCTTGGTTAAACAGGTTGTTTTCGCGCAGATTGCCGGTGGTTTTGGCGCAAAGGGTGGTGTAAACCGTACCGTAGCTGTTTTCCGGAAATTCGAACAGCTTTTCGGTGGCGGCATTTTTCAGCAGCGGACCGAGCAAGTCCACCTTGCCCTGCTGCAAGTCGCTGATAGCGCTGCCGACAGCCTCGTTGCCGTCCGCGCTGCCGTAGGGCACGTATTCCATATCCCAACCGGTGTATTCGGAGATTTTTTCCAGATAGTCATAGTTGTAACCGGTGACCTTGCCGGAATGCCCGAAAAAACTCATGCCTTCCTGCGTGGGGAACGCGACCCGGATCGTTTGTCGATCCGCTTCCGCCACCGCCGCCGTCGGCATGAGCAACACCAGCATGATTATCGCCAGCAGCCCGCTGGCGATGCGTTTGAGTTTTTGTTGTGTTCGCAAAGCAATCTCTCCCTGTTCGTTATTGAAATCTCACTCGTTCTTGTAAAAAACACGAACTAAAGAAGAGCGAAGATTCCCCGTGCTGTCATCACGGGTGGAATTCTTCCGTTGCTTTTTTTATAGATTCCCATCGCAAAATGGCCTCGGTTCGAGGCATAGCACAATTATCAGTATACAGCTTTAACTTACAAAAAGCTATATTTTTCGACAAAAAATAACAAAATTTTTCAAAAAGTGATTTTGCCTGGTGAAAAAGAATAAAGAACAGTGGCGGCTGCGTGCGCGGTGGAACGCCAAACAAAAAGAGCCCGCCGCCCGCTTTGCGCAGACAACAAGCTCTTTCGGTTAAGAAGCGCGAGCAAGCGGCGGTTACACCCGCCCGACGATCTCACCCTGCCGTTTGTAAATGCTGTGCGGCGGCACAAACCCGCGCACCATGGACAGCGGATAAATCGAGCTGTCCCGCCCGATCACGGTGCCGGGATTCAACACGCTGTTGCACCCGACTTCCACCCGGTCACCCAGCATCGCGCCGAATTTTTTCAGCTCGGTGATCTCGCGGCGGCCGTCCACATTCACCGATACCAGCGATTTGTCGCTTTTCACATTGGAGGTGATGGAACCCGCCCCCATGTGCGCTTTGTATCCCAAAATAGAATCGCCGACATAGTTGTAATGCGGTACCTGCACATTATCCGACAAGATCACATTTTTCAGCTCGGTGGAGTTGCCCACCACCGCGCCGGACCCCACCAGCGCATTGCCGCGGATAAACGCGCCATGCCGAACCTCGGTGTTCGCGCCAATAATGACCCGCTCGCCCAAAAAGGCGGTGGGTGCCACCGTCGCTGTTTTGTGGATCCACACCAGCGGGGCGGGGTGGTCGTATTCGTCTGCGGGCAGCGTGGCGCCCAGCTGCTCAATAAACGCGCCGATATGTGGCAGCACCTCCCACGGATAGGTGTGCTGCGCCAGCAGCGGCGCCGCCAGCGTATGCTCCGGATCAAACAATTGGGTTATTTTTAATCTTTCCACCATCGTTCCTCCTATTTCCAATCTCCATGGGGTATTGTACCAGATTTTGCGGGGGGATGCAAGGAAAACCGCGGCTCCCAACTGGACAAGCCGCCTGCTTTGCGGTATACTAAAAACCGTGCCGGAGGAGCGGATCGTTCGTCCGGTCATCTATGAAGATTTTTCCCCAAAAGGAGTTTTGTTATGAGCCGAACCATTGCGGCGATCTCCACCCCCGCTGCCCCCGCCGGACTGGGCGTGCTGCGCGTATCGGGCGACGATGCGGTGGCGGTGGCGGCGCGGGTGTTCCGCCCCGCCCGGGCGGGCAAACGGTTGGAGGATGCCGCCGGCTACACCGCCCAATACGGATATGTGTTTGATGCGGACGGCGACATCGACGATGCGGTGGCGCTGGTGTTCCGCGCGCCGCACAGCTACACCGGCGAGGATGTGGTGGAGTTATCCTGCCATGGCGGGCTGTATCTACTGCAGCGTACGCTGCGCGCGCTGCTGGCGGCGGGAGCGGTGGCGGCCGGTCCCGGTGAATTTACCCGCCGCGCGTTTTTAAGCGGCAAAATGGATTTGACCGCCGCCGAATCGGTGATGGATAGCATCGCCGCCAGCGGCCGGTTGGCGGCGCGCGCTGCGTTGTCCGCCCGCGAGGGGCATCTCGCCGCCCGGATGGACAGTGTGCGGCAGCAGCTGGCGGGAATGGCGGCGCAGTTTGCGGCGTTTGTGGATTACCCGGACGATGATATTCCGGATCTGGAGCCGTCCGCCATGCGTGCGGTGCTGTGTCAGGCACGGCAGGAGGTGGAAGCGCTGCTTTCCACCTTTGATGCGGGGCGGGTGCTGCGCGAAGGGGTGGATACCGCGATTGTGGGGCGCCCCAATGTCGGCAAATCCACCTTAATGAACCAGCTGGCGGGATGGGAGCGCAGCATTGTGACCGCGATCCCCGGCACCACCCGCGATGTGGTGGAGGAAACCGTGCGGCTGGGCGATGTGACGCTGCGGCTGTCGGATACCGCCGGGCTGCGCCAGTCGGACGATACCGTGGAAACCATTGGGGTGGAGCGGGCGCGTTCCCGCTTGCAAACAGCGGCGCTGGTGCTGGCGGTGCTGGACGGTTCGTCGCCGTTGTCGGCGGAGGATCGCGCGCTGCTGGAATCGCTGCACGACACGCCCGCTATCGCGATTATCAACAAAGCCGACTTGACGCTAGCATTGTCGCCGGACGAGGTGCGGGCGCTGTGTCCCTACACTGTGGTATTGTCCGCCCGCGAGGGGCGCGGACTGGACGAGTTGACCGCCGCGGTGCGGGAATTGACCGGTGTGGCGGGGCTGGACGAAGCCCAGCCGATATTGACTACCGAGCGCCAGCGGGACAGTCTGCGCCGGTGTCGCGACTGTTTGGACGAGGCGCTGACCGCGGTGGATAGCGGGCTGGCGCAGGATGCGGCGGCGGTGAGCGTGGACGGCGCGATCGAAGCGCTGTTGGAGCTGACCGGCGAGCGGGTCACCGAAACCGTGGTGGACGAAGTGTTCGCCCGCTTCTGCGTCGGCAAATAAGACGCCGTATAAAATTTTACACAAAGAGATTGAAATACAAATCCGCCTTTTTTTCTTGGGGCGCGTGGATTGAAATGGTAAAAAGGTAGGACAAAGCCTTGCACCGCCTTGCTTAGGGTGCGTGGATTGAAATATAATTCTCCACGCGTAAAAATGTGAAAATTGCGGAATCCCCGCGGGCTTTCACTTCGTAAGCCAAAAACGCAGACACTTCGCAAGCCTTCCCCTAGAGGGGAAGGGGGACCGCCGAACGGCGGTGGATGAGGTGTCAAAAACCTCATAAAACTTCCGGCGTGCCAATGCCTCCCTTGTGCAAAGGGAGGTGGCACAGCGTCAGCTGTGACGGAGGGATTGTAACGAAAATGGCAAGTTCACCCGCCGTCCGATGGACGGCGACAATCCCCCAGTCACGACCAAGGTCGTGACAGCCCCCTTTACACAAAGGGGCCTTGCGCCCGCCGCTAGAAAGTGCTTGCTTTTCCACCTCATCCGCTTCGCTGCGCTCAGCACCTTCCCCTCTAGGGGAAGGCTTTTTCACGCCGTTGGCTGGGGCGTTGCCATCCCCCAATAAAAACGCGTTCCGCCGAAACCGACGGAACGCGTCCACTCCATAGATTATACCTCTTCTTTTATCATAATCGCACATTCCAGCGGCGGCAGATGCAGCCATTCCGACTCGATCCAGCCGCCCCCCAAATTCACCGTGCGCTGCCGCCATTCGTCGGGCAGCCACAAGGTGCGCTCGCTGTCGCAATGGTTGACCGCGCACAGCAGCGCCGCGTCTCCCTCGGTGCGCAAAAAGGCGACCACATCCCGTTCGGAAGCGAGCGGCTGATACGCCCCCTGCTTCAGCGGCGAGCTGATGTGCCGCAGCTGTCCCAGCTTGCGGTACCATTGCAGCAGATCGGCATCCTCGTGCCCCCACGGGTAACATCCCCGGTTGAAGGGGTCGCGATAGCCCTCCATGCCCGCCTCGTCGCCGTAGTACAAGCACGGCACGCCGGGCAAACAATATTGCAGCGCTGCTGCCAGTCGCAGCAGCCGCAATCCGCGCTTCCGTTGTTCGGGCGAAAGCGATTGTGCCGCTTGCCAGGAACGCCCGCGTCCCTCGGCGGGTTCGCCCGCCAACACGGTCAGCGCGCGTTCGGTATCGTGGGTGCCGATGTGGTTCATCAGCAGCCGCAGCACCGGCGCGGGATAGTGCTCGGTGATGTCGCCGATGATGTTGTGAAAATCGGCGCTGTCGCCGCCGCGCAAAAAGCCCAACACCGCATCGCGGAATGGATAGTTCATCACGCTGTCCAGCTGGTCGCCCAGCAGATAGCGGCGGCGGTGACCGTAGCTTTCCTTGCGGCTGGCATCTTCCCACACTTCGCCCAGCACCAGCGCATCCGGCTTTTCCGCTTTGGCGGCGGTGCGCAGCTCGTCCAAAAATTCGTCGGGCAGCTCATCCGCCACATCCAACCGCCAGCCGGACGCACCCGCCGCCAGCCAGCGGCGCACGATGCCGGTTTTGCCTAAGATATATTCCTTGAACGCGGGGTGACATTCGTTCACCTCCGGCAGATTGATAAAGCCCCACCAGCCGGTGTACCGATCCGGCCAGTTTTGGAAGTGATACCACGGGTAGTAGGGCGATTCCAGCGAGCGATACGCGCCCACCCCCTCGCCGTAGCGACCGTAGCGGTTGAAATAGCGGCTGTCCGCGCCGGTGTGGCTGAACACACCGTCCAAAATTACCCGGATGCCCAGCGTGCGCGCGGTGCGGCACAGCGAGCGAAAATCCTCTTCGTTGCCCAGCAGCGGGTCGATGCATTCGTAATCCGCGGTGTCGTACCGGTGGTTGGAATGGGAGGCGAAAATCGGGTTGAGATACAGGCAGGTAACGCCCAATGCAGCCAACCGATCCAACCGCTGCTCGATTCCTTTGAGATCGCCGCCGAAATAGTCGTTGTTCCACACGGTGCCGGTCGCGTCCGGCTGCCAAACCGGCTGTTCGCCCCACTGTTGGTGCATCACCCGGTCGGTGGGCACGTTGGCTTTGGGGGCGCCGGAGGCGGCGAACCGGTCGGGGAAGATTTGGTACATCACCCCGCCCGCCAACCAGTCGGGCGTTTCAAAATCCGCCTGATAGCTGGTCAGCTGCCACCGCACACCCGGGCGGTTGGATAATCCGGCGGTGGAATCGGCCTGGCGCACCAGATATTGCTGCCCGCCCGGCAGATCGATCCGAAAGCCATACCAATACAGCGTGTCCTGCTCGGCGGTGAAATGGCAATCCCACCATTCGTGGTCAAAGCCTTCCATCCCCGCCCAAAACATACCGAAAGCCGCGTCCGGCTGTTGGTCGGCGTGGATAAGCAGCGTCGCGCCGGAGCAATGCCATTCGCGCGGCAGACAGATGCGCAAAAAGACGGAAGTGCCCTGTACCACCGCGCCGAGCGGGTTGCGATAGCGGGGATCACGGGCGTTAAATAACAAGGGCGGCATAAGCCGAGGCCTCCTTCGGCAATCATGAAATAATAGGTTTATTATGGCACGATTTCGCAAACGGCGCAAGCCTTTTGCCGAAAATAGAGTTTATATCAAAGGATGAGGATCTATGATGATCGTATGTGTATGCACCGGCAACACCTGCCGCAGCCCGATGGCGGCGGCGCTGCTGCGGCGGGAGCTGGACCGGGTCGGGCGACCGGATGTGCAGGTGGAAAGCGCCGGACTGGCTGCCGATGGTTCGCCCGCCACGCCGCAGGCGGTGGAAGTGATGGCGGAATGGGGGATCGATATCGCGGCGCATCGGTCGCGCCCGCTGACGGCAGAGCTGCTGCAGCAAGCGGACGCGGTGCTGGTGATGACCCCGGCGCACCGGCAGGTGCTATTGTCGGTGGGGATGCCCGCCGATCGGGTGCTGGTGCCGGATCCGCCGATCCCTGACCCTTACGGCGGGGATGTGGAGCTGTATCGCCGCACGCGGGACGCGCTGCAAGCGGCGGTACAGGCGCTGGCGGCAACGCTGGCACCGGTCACGGTGCGCCCGCTGCAAGCGAAGGATGCTCCGGCGCTTGCTGCGATCGAAGCCGCCTGTTTTGCGCATCCGTGGAGCGAAGCGGCGCTGCGGGACGAGGTGGACAACCCCGCCGCGTTTTTCGTGGTCGCCACGCGGGCGGAGCAGCCGGTGGGTTATGCCGGTATGCATATCGCCGCGGACGAGGGCTTCTTGGATAATGTAGCGGTCGCGCCCGCCAGCCGCCGCGGCGGTGTGGCATCGGCGCTGCTGGATGTGCTGCTGGCGGAGGGGCGCGCACGCGGGCTCAGCCGTCTGACGCTGGAGGTACGCCCGTCCAATGCGGCGGCGCTCGCGCTGTACGAGAAAAAAGGATTCACCCGCGATGGTGTGCGCCCCGGATTTTATCGGGACCCCGCCGAGGACGCGGCAATTTACTCCTATTATTACGCAAAGGAGAGGGAAGTATGAACATTTTAGCGATCGAATCGTCCTGCGACGAAACCGCGGCGGCAGTGGTGCGCGACGGACGCGAGGCGCTGTCCAATGTGGTGGCGACCCAGGTGGAGGAGCATAAACAATACGGCGGTGTGGTGCCGGAAATCGCGGGGCGTCGCCATGCCGAGGCGATTTCCACCGTGGCGCGGCAGGCGCTGGAGCAGGCGGGGATCACGCTGGACGAGGTGGACGGCATCGCCGTCACCTATGCGCCGGGACTGATCGGTGCGCTGCTGGTAGGGGTCAACTTTGCCAAAGGGCTGGCAATGTCCGCGAATAAGCCGCTGATCCCAGTGCACCATCTGCGGTCGCATATCGCCGCCAACTATCTGGCGCATCCCGATCTGAAACCGCCGTTTTTGTGCTTGGTGGTGTCGGGCGGCCACACCCATCTGGTGATGGTGGAGGATTATACCCGCTATCGGGTGCTGGGGCGCACGCGGGATGACGCGGCGGGCGAGTGCTTTGACAAAGCTGCCCGTGCCATGGGTATGTCCTATCCCGGTGGGGTGCATCTGGACGAGATCGCTGAAACCGGCGATCCGACCGCGTTCACCTTCCCGCACCCGAAGGTGGAGGGCAGCGCGTATGATTTCAGCTTTTCGGGGCTGAAAACGGCGGTCATTAACCGGCTGCATCAAGCCAGCCAAAAGGGTGAAACGCTGCCGGTGCCGGATCTGGCGGCATCTTTTCGCCACACGGTGGTGGAGATTTTGTGCGACCACACGCTGCGCGCCGCGCAGGAAACCGGCGCGAAACAGATCGTGCTGGCGGGCGGTGTGTCCGCCAACCGGGAGTTGCGCCGCCGCATGACCGCGGAATGTGAAAAGCGGGGGCTGCCGTTGTATGTGCCGCCGCTGCCGCTGTGCGGCGATAACGCCGCCATGGTGGGTGCCCAGGCGTATTATGAGTTCGCCGCCGGTCACACCGCCGGATGGGATCTCAACGCTTGCGCGACCATGCCGATCGACAGCTGAAATAGAGAATAGAAACGCAAAAGGCAGGCTCCCACCGGAGCCTGCCTTTTTGGGGTGTTCTGTATGTTGAAACTATTTTCCCGAAAACAGTTGAGATTTCAGCCTTTTAGTAGTATAATGTCAACAAGTTAAAATTTACATAGGAGTTTGAAAAAGTACACAATAACAAATTGAGGGGGTTGCGATATGGCAAATATTGCCTCTGTTATCAAATACGAAGGGGATAACAGCACTTTTGTATGGAAACATCCCTGCGAGGACTTTAACACATCATCTCAGTTGATTGTCCACGAATCGCAGGAGGCTATTCTTTTCCTAAATGGGCAGGCGCTTGACCTGTTTGGACCGGGACGGTATACGCTAGAAACGGAAAACATTCCAATTTTTCGACGCTTGATAAATATTCCAACCGGTGGTGTGAGCGCATTTCATTGCGAGGTCTATTTTATCAATAAGACCGAACAGATGGCGATTCGCTGGGGAACTGACAGCAAGGTGCAGTATGTAGAACCTACATATCATTTCCCGCTTTCTATCGGCGCGAGCGGTGAGATGTCGCTTTGCGTGGACGATTCCCGTAAATTGTTAATTAAATTGGTGGGCACAGAGCATGTTCTGACTCGTGAGCGGCTGACCGCCTATTTTCGCAGTATCCTGATGACAAAGGTGAAAACCTATATCGCTCAGGCAATGCGTGCTAATGCTATCAACATTTTTGAGATTGATGAAAGTCTTGAAACATTTTCAGAGGACATTCAGCAGCGATTGATTCCCGATTTTCTTGATTACGGTGTACAACTCAAACGATTCTATGTTACTACGGTGGTCAAGCCGGACGGTGACCCGCAGTATGAAAAATTCAAGGAGCTGCATTTCCGACAGTATGCCGATATAGCCGAGGCAAAGCTGAAACAGCAGACCGATGTGATCCACGCACAGACCGAGGCGCAAAAGGTTGTTATCGATTCTCAGGCACAAGCCACCAAGCGAAAGCAGGAAGGCTATACCTACCAGCAGGAGCGAGGATTCGATGTGGCACAGGATGCTGCGAAAAATGAGGGCGCAGGGCAGTTTTCCAATATGGGTATCGGACTGGGAATGATGGCTGGCGTTGGCGGCACAGTTGGTGGAGTGGTCGGCGGTGCGGTTTCTGACGCATTTGCGGGAATGACCACACAACCGCAAGCGGTCAATCGCTTTTGCGATCAGTGTGGTGCCGAGTTAGCTCCGGGCGCGGCGTTTTGTGATGAATGCGGTGCCCGGCAGACATCCGCGGATACTTGCCCGCAGTGTGGCTTTAAGTTTATCAAGTCCGGCAAGTTTTGCCCGCAGTGCGGCGCGAAGAGGGAGGGCTGACAATGAAAAAGAATAGTGCAAAGGGATATGCCGTTCTCGGCATTCTGTTTGTATTGATAAGCGTTGTTGCGTTTGTGGTGCCCACGGCTAAAACCGCGGCGTTTTGGATTGCCTACGGATTCACCGTGGTAGCCTTTGCAGCACAGCTGTTTATTTGGAAAATAGCGCTTGAACGCGAAGAAACAATGAAAAGCAAGTTCCTTGGCTTTCCGGTCGTTTATATTGGCGCGGTCTATCTGGTGATTCAGGTTGTTGCGCTTGCAGTGTTTCTGTTCGTTTCGGCGCTGCCGGCTTGGAGCGCCGTTGTGGCTTGTGCAGTGATAACCGGGGTATCTGCGGTTTGTATGATTGCTTCGGATGCCGGACGCAGCGAAATTGAACGAGTGGATACAAAGATACAGAAAAAGACTTTCTATATCAAGCAGTTGCAGACGGAGGTTGAACTGTTGGCTGATACAGAAACGGATACAGCCATAAAATCGGCGCTTGGGCAGCTTGCGGAGAAAATTCGGTTCTCCGATCCTGTGAGCCATGAGCAACTCGCTGGTTTAGAAAGCCGGATCACAGAAAAGATGATCGAATTGAAAGCTGCTGTCGATAAAACGGAGGTTGTCGCTGAACTTCATTCGCTTTTAGATGAGCGAAATAAAAAATGCAAAATGCTGAAATAGATATATTTTATAAATATAACAGCCCTGATATCTAAGCACTCTTCATAAATCTCGTTTCATTAAGGAGTAATCTTCAATGACAGTATTCAAATGCAAAATGTGCGGAGGGACACTGGAACTTCACCCCGGTGACACCGTAGCTGTTTGCGACAGCTGCGGCACCAAGCAAACCTTGCCCAAATTGGATGATGATCGGCGGGCAAATCTTTATGATCGAGCCAATCATTTTCGGCGCAGCAATGAATATGACAAAGCCATGGGGATATATGAGCAAATCCTGACCGAGGACAAGACGGATGCCGAGGCGTATTGGTCTCTGGTGCTTTGCCGCTATGGTATTGAATATGTGGAGGATCCGGGTTCGCATAAGCGTATACCTACGGTAAATCGAGCGCAGTTTACATCGGTCTTTGATGATGATAACTATAAATCTGCCCTACGATATGCCGATGCTGTTCAGCGAGAGATTTACGAGTCGGAAGCACAAACCATCAACGAGATTCAAAAGGGTATTTTGGCTATCTCTCAAAAAGAACAACCTTTTGACATATTTATCTGTTACAAGGAAACGGATGCTAGCGGTCGTCGTACCCAAGACAGTGTGCTTGCCAACGATATGTACCACCAGCTGACGCAGGAAGGCTTCAAGGTGTTCTTTGCTCGCATCACTTTGGAGGACAAACTGGGCACGGCGTATGAGCCGTATATATTTGCTGCTCTTAACAGTGCAAAGGTTATGGTAGTACTGGGTACAAAGCCGGAGTATTTTAATGCTGTCTGGGTGAAAAACGAGTGGAGCCGGTATTTGGCATTGGTGAAGAACAGCGGCGGCAAAAAAACGCTGATTCCCGCTTACAAGGATATGGATCCTTACGATTTGCCCGAAGAATTTTCTCATCTACAGGCGCAAGATATGTCCAAACTCGGGTTTATGCAGGATTTGATTCGGGGAATTAAGAAAATTGTTTCGGCGGATATGCCCAAGAAAACGGTTCAGGAAACCGTGGTGATGGATAGCGGTAATGTAAGCGTGGAACCGCTTTTGAAACGGGTTTTTATGTTTTTGGAAGACGGTGATTGGCAGGAGGCGGATGCCTATTGTGAAAAAGTGCTGGATCAGGATCCGGAAAATGCGCGCGCGTATTTGGGCAAACTGATGGCGGAGCTGCGTGTGCGCGAGCAAGGGCAATTAAAGAACTGTAAACACCCCTTTGATAAAAGCAGCAATTTTCATAAGGTGTTGCGGTTTGCCGACCCCACCTTGACGAAAACAATGAACGACTATATTGCGTATATCAATCAACGTAACGAAAATGAGCGACTGACCAATGTATATAACGGGGCGGTCAACGCCATGAATTCCGCCGATACGGAGGAGGCGTATAAAGCGGCTGCGCAGGCTTTTCAGAGTGTTGGAGAATTTAAAGATTCGAAGAAGCTTGCGGAGGAGTGCTTCGACAAAGCAGAGTGCTGTCGAAAAGATGCCCTATATGGTTCGGCCAAGTCACAGATGGTGGGCGAGGATAGCAGCGCTTATGAGGAAGCCATCGAGTTGTTTCAATCCATTTCTGGCTGGAAAGATGCGGATGAGCAGGTGTATGCCTGCCAAAAGAAGATTGAGCAGATTAAAATAGAAGAGGAAAAAGCCAAAAAGGCGCGCAGAAAATTCTTTGCTATCGGGATGCCGATTATTGCTGCTTGCATTACCCTTGTTGTTGTGCTGACAACAGTCGTTATTCCAAGTTACAAGTATAATGCGGGTATGGAGTTATACAACGCCGGAAAGTACGGAGAAGCCCGTGCTCAATTTTATGCAGCGGGCGGCTATAAGGATGCTGTGAACTATTACCGCTCGATTCTTTCGAAGCCGCAATGTGAAGTACACACGGAATATAATGGTAGAATAAGTACGACAGAATACAAATACGATAACAATGGAAATTGTGTGAAAAAAGTTGACACGGCCTTTGATGGTGATATAAGCACAACGGAGTACGAATATGATAATACTGGAAACTGCGTGAAAGAAGTCTGTACAGGGTATAGTGGAGATACAAGCACAACGGAATACGAATACGATAGCAATGGAAATTGTGTAAAGGAAGTGTATGCGAATTCCAGAGACTATTCAAGCACAACGGAATACAAATATGATGACAATGCAAATTGTGTGGAGGCAGTATTTACAGGTGCTGGTGGCGGCATAAGTACGACGAGATACACATACGATAATAAAGGAAGCTGTATAAAAGAAGTTTGTACAGGGTATAGCGGCTTTATGAACGCGACGGAGTACAAATATGATGATAACGGAAACCGTGTGAAAGAAGTGTGTGTGTATTCTAACGACGCTATATGTGAAACGGAATATACATACGATAACAACGGTAATTGTACGATAAAAGTGTATACTCACACTAACGGAAATACTGACACAACGGAATATAGTGACTTTCTTTATTTTAAAAAGCCGTGATCGGCACAAAAGGTGAGCACATGTGAGAATATATACTTTCCGGTGAGGTGCCAAAAGGAGAAAACAAACCGGAGGGGAACGGTATGAACAACACGGACAAGCAATATACATACGCCCAATACAAGGTGAAGCTTTCCAAAGCACTGAGGCATGGCTTTTGGCTTGAGGCAGTTTTTATCGAATACGCCATGATCGAAGACAGAACTGAATCGGTTTTGCGTCATGAGGGGACCATAAAGTTAACAAATAAACAAGGTCACCCATTGAAACTTAGCATCAAGCTGAATAAAATACATGACAGCGCACCTTTTACGGATAAGCAAATTCGTAAAAGAATTCCGCTCTCATTTATTGATGAGATTTGGACATGGAAGGACCGCCGAGATGCATATATCCATAGCCTGATGAAGAACCCGTACTGCGAAGAGGATGCCAGAGAGATTGCAGAAGAGGGCAACGAAATCGTTCGCCAACTGGATAATAAGGTGAAATCTGTAAATCGGATTTTTGACAAGAAAACGCAAGCGGCGATCTAGCACTTGAGAAACAAATTAGGACTGCTGGGCTACTTCTACTTATGAAAGATAGATGTAGTCCAGTGTTTTTTCTTGTCGCGAGGATGAGCCATATTTGCAGGATTTTACGCGCGAATATGCAGAATTCTCAATAATCGTCAAAAAATTATCAAATTCTTTACAATTTGGATATTGCCATTCCGACAGGAACACACTATAATAAAGGCGTTCACGAAATTTCGCGAAAGGGGATTTTGTATTATGACGAACAACAAATCGGTTCTGTCTTGGATCGAAGAGAAAAAAGAGCTGGTCAACCCCGACAAAGTCGTGTGGATCGACGGCTCCGAGGAACAGCTGGAGGCGCTGCGCGCCGAGGCTTGCCAGTCTGGCGAAATGATCAAACTGAATCAGGAAAAACTGCCGGGCTGCTATCTGCATCGCACCGCTGTCAACGACGTGGCGCGTGTGGAGGATCGTACCTTTATCTGCGCCGAGAAAGAGGAAGACGCCGGCCCGACCAACAACTGGATGGAGCCCGCGAAAGCCTATAAAATGCTGTACGACATTGCGCGCGGCAGCTATCAGGGTCGCACCATGTATGTCATCCCGTACTCCATGGGTCCGGTGGGTTCGCCCTTTGCCAAATACGGCATTGAGCTGACCGACTCCATCTATGTGGTGCTGAACATGGCCATTATGACCCGTGTGGGCCAGAATGTGCTGGATGCTCTGGGCGACAGCGACGATTGGGTGCGCGGTCTGCACTGCAAATGCGATATCGACGAAAGCAAACGGTATATCTGCCACTTCCCGCAGGATAACACCATCATCTCGGTCAACTCCGGTTACGGCGGAAACGTGCTGCTGGGCAAAAAATGCTTCGCGCTGCGTATTGCCTCCAACCTGGGTCGTAAAGAGGGCTGGATGGCTGAGCATATGCTGATTCTGGGTCTGGAAAATCCGCAGGGCGAGATCAAATACATCGCCGCGGCGTTCCCGTCGGCTTGCGGTAAGACCAACCTCGCTATGCTGATCCCGCCGGAGCTGTACAAGAAGAAAGGCTACAAGGTCTGGTGCGTGGGCGATGATATCGCCTGGATGCGCATCGGTCCCGACGGTCGCCTGTGGGCGGTCAACCCGGAGAACGGCTTCTTCGGCGTGGCTCCCGGCACCAACGAAAAATCCAACCCCAACGCGCTGGCTTCTACCCGCCAGGGCACCATCTTCACCAACGTTGCCCACAACCTGGACGACAACACCGTGTGGTGGGAGGGTCTGGACAAGAACCCGCCGAAAAACGCGCTCAACTGGAAGGGCGAGAAATGGGATTGCACCGATGGTTCCAAAGGCGCTCATCCCAACAGCCGTTTCACTGCGCCGGCGAAAAATTGCCCCTGCATCTCTCCGGAGTTCAACTCGGGCACCGGCGTGCCGATCTCCGCGATCGTGTTCGGTGGTCGTCGTGCCAAAACCGCTCCGCTGGTGTATCAATCGCGTGACTGGAACCACGGCGTGTTCGTAGGCTCCATCATGGCTTCCGAAACCACTGCTGCCGCGACCGGCGCTGTGGGCGTTGTGCGCCGCGACCCGATGGCGATGCTGCCGTTCTGCGGTTATCATATGGCCGATTATTGGGCACACTGGATCGAAATGGGCGAGAAGCTGGGCGACAAAGCGCCGAAGATCTTCAATGTCAACTGGTTCCGCACCGACGACGAGGGTCACTTCGTGTGGCCGGGCTTCGGCGACAACCTGCGTGTGTTGGAGTGGATCATCAAACGCTGCGAAGGCAAAGCGGATGCGAACGAGACCGCGATCGGTTATGTGCCGAACGCCGAGGATATCAACCTCGAGGGTCTGGACAACTTCTCGATCGACACGCTGAAGTCGATCCTGGAAGTGGACAAATCGCTGTGGGCGAACGAGCTGGACGGCATCAAACAGTTCTACAGCAAGTTTGGCGACAAGCTGCCGGCTGAACTGACCGCCGAGCTGAACACGCTGGAAAACAATCTGAAATAATCCGGATTTCCGGACGAAAACACGGGTGGGCCGTATGGCTCACCCGTGTTTTTTGTGCGTAAGGAGAGGAGCGGATAACCGCGAGGCGGGGCGTTTGCTTGTGGGGCGATGTGGGCATCGCCCCCTACGAAGAAAGAGGGGCAATGCCGGAGAAGATTCTTCGCTTCGCTCAGAATGACAGGTTGAGTGCCCGTATTGTAGAAATCTCGCCTGGCTCCCTCTGACGAGGGAGCTGTCGAGCGCTAGCGAGACTGAGGGAGAGAAAAAGTTTTCTCGACATCAAAAGTGTGTGCTAATTTCTCGCTCCTTTCGCCTTGTGCACACCGCCAATTGGATGATACCCGATACCCACAAGCGGGTGTCGAAAAAAATTCCCCGCTGGGGGGTTGCCAAAACGGAGCTTTTGGTGTATAATAACGGCTGTTATCCGCCCGTGGCGAAGCTGGATATCGCAGTGGATTCCGATTCCAAAGGCCGGGGGTTCGAATCCCTCCGGGCGGACCAAAAAGAAGAAGTCGCACTTTTGTGCGACTTCTTCTTTTTTACGAGAATATGGTTCTCGCCATACGGCATCTATAAATTCGTGCGAGAATCTTTGTTTTTGCAGCGCCCCTATTCTTTCATCAGAGGAATGCTTTTATGCACCACAAGCGGTGCGGGACGATGTGGGCATCGTCCCCTATGAAGAGAGGTGCCGGAAAAGCTTCTTCGCTGCGCTCAGCACCGTTTTCTCCCGAAGACGGGCCCCTTTTGTCGGCTGCGCCGACATTTTCCCCGCGCGCGGGGGAATTACCTCAAGGAGAAGGCTTTGCGCCCGCCGTGGATTTGTGCGTGATTTGTGGGCATCGTCCCGCACGAAGAGAGAACTGAAAAGCTTCTTCGCTGCGCTCGGAATGACAAAAATACGCAGAATTTCTGCAAGCCTTCCCCTTGGAGGGGAAGGTGGCGCGACCGCAGGTCGTGACGGATGAGGTGGAAAAACGGCAAATTATAGTGCGCTGACGGTTTCGCGTAATATTAAAATTATACACTAACCACTATATTGCTAAAACCTTATAGGTTTCTGACACCTCATCCGCTTCGCTTCTCTTAGCGCTTTTTTCTCCCGAAATAGCGGCGGACGCGCGATCGATAGGCGCGATAGGGTTCCCCGAAAGTCGCCGCCAGATAGACCTCCTCCTGCCGGATCTGCAAATGCAGCATCACGATGGCAAAGGCGGTGAACAGCGCCGTGAGCGGGTTGCCGTACATCAGCAGCACCCCGATATACATGAGATCAAACCCCAAAAACGCCGGATTGCGGCTGAAGGCATAGATGCCGGTGGTGACCATCGCGGTCTTGTCGGTTTCCGGAATACCCGCGCGCCAGCTATCCTTCATGCAAAGCACCGCGGCGAGAAATACGCCGTCGCCCACCAGCCCCAGTAAAAAGCCAGCTACCCGCAGTCCGGCGGGCAGCCAGCTCCAACCGCACCACACCGACACCAGCTGCACCGGAACGATCGCATAGGTGGCGATTTTCATCAGCGTTTCCACCGTGTGCAGTGTTTTGTCTTTTCGCTTGCCGATTTGGTTGGTGCGGATGCCCTGTCGCCGCTGAGCCAACATTTTCCCGAAATAGATGCCGTAAAACCCCGCCAGCACCAGCAGCGCCAACAGCGGATACGGAAAGGTTTGCACAAAATCGGACCATCCCATCGTTTATTCTCCTTGCCGTTTGAAATACAGCAGCGACAATATCGCCACCGGACAAAAATAGACGCACCAAAACTCCAGCGCCGCCACGCCGACCCATGCGGGTCCGTCTGCCTGAAAGACACCGAGCATCGGCAAAAGGAGGCAGGAGAAGAAAAACACACCGTGGATCATCAGCAGCGCTTTGAGCCACCGATCCGGGGTGCAGCGCGGGTGGATAGTGAACCCGGCGAAAAAGGTGGACAGCGCCATCAACGCATAGCCGAGCAGATCCAGGTTAAACGCCAGCCCCATGCGCTGGAAATCCAGCAAATCCCGCGCTTGCCGGGTCAGTTCGCCGGCGCGCACGGTGGTGAGCTGGGTGAAATATACCAGCAAAATGATGGCGGCGTAAGCCGCAGCGAACGCGAGAGCGGCATAGCCGGCCGCTTTGCGCTCCGGCGCTGCCAGCGAAACCAGAGCGCTTATCATTACCACAAAGCTGAACGCGATAAACATCGAGCAAAAATAGCAGCCAAACAAGACATCCAGCAGCATACACACAGCGAAGCCGACCACCGCCAGCGCGTTGATCCCCGCGCCGATCATGCCGATCTTTCGGTTCATATCGACCACCCCTTTTTATTCCACTGTGTGGATGCGGGCGGGGTCAAAGCGATCCTGCTGCGGGCGGGTTTTGGCGGGATAGCCCACCGCAAACAGCGCAAATGCCCGCTGACCGGACGGCAGCGCCAGCAGCCGTTCCACCGTCTGCATCTGTTCTTCCAGCGGCGCAATGCCGATCCACACGCCGCCCAGCCCCAGCGCATCCGCCTGCAGCCACATATTTTCACACGCGATGCTCATGTCGATCTGGCAATACGCCGGCAGCGTGACCTGCTCGCGATAGGCCGATACGATCACCACCGGCGCGTTTTTCGCGCACCCGGCATAGGGGGTCACGGTGGACAGCTGCTCGATGAGCGAGCGGTTGGTGACCACATAAAACTCCCACGGCTGCTGGTTAAACGCCGACGGCGCCGCCATCGCCGCCCGCAGCAGCTGTTCGATCTTGTCCGGTTCCACCGGCGTGTCCTCATATTTCCGCACACTGATGCGGTGAAAAATCTCGTTCATCGGAAATGCTCCTTTGCCATCAAAAGTGATACCCTATTGTACCATTCGGGGGATACCTGCCGTCAAGAGGATACAAAAAATTTTTCAAAAAAGTCTTGACTTGGAGTCAACTCCAACTTGTATAATAAGGGCAACGATAAGAATACCGCAAAGGAGTGCTGTTTTATGCAGGAAGTATTGCTGTTGAGCGGCGCGGGTCAGATCGGTATGGCGATTGCCCGTCGGGTGGGTGCCGGCAAAAAGATCGTGGTCGGCGACAAAAATCCCGCCAATGCGGACGCGATCGCGACCATTTTGCAAAACGCCGGATTTGATGCCGTGGCGACCGAGATGGATCTCGCCTCGCGCGCGTCGATCAAACGCATGATCGCGCAGGCACAGCAGATGGGCGATATCACCATGCTGGTGAACGCGGCGGGCGTTTCGCCCAGCCAGGCGCCGATCGAAACCATTTTGAAGGTGGATCTGTATGGCACCGCGGTGTTGCTGGAGGAAGTGGGTCAGATGATCGCGCCGGGCGGCGTAGGGGTCACCATCTCCAGCCAGTCGGGCTATCGGATGCCGGCGCTGACCGCGCAGCAGGACGAGCAGCTCGCCACCACCCCCACCGAACAGCTGCTGGAGCTGGAAATGCTGCAGCCGGAAAACATTCGCGACACGCTGCACGCGTATCAGCTTGCCAAGCGGTGCAACGGCAAGCGGGTGATGGCGGAGGCGGTGCGTTGGGGCAAACGCGGCGCACGCATCAACGCGATCTCGCCGGGGATTATCGTGACCCCGCTCGCGATAGACGAGTTCAACGGTCCGCGCGGCGATTTTTATAAAAATATGTTTGCCAAATGCCCGGCGGGGCGTCCCGGCACCGCCGACGAGGTCGCCCATCTGGCGCAGCTGCTGATGAGTCCGCAAGGCGCGTTTATCACCGGATCGGATATGCTGATCGACGGCGGCGCGACCGCGGCGTATTTCTACGGAGAATTGAAACCACAACATTAAGGAGGAATCGGTTATGATGACGAACGAAACGTATACGCTGGCAAACGGGCTGGCGATCCCGAAGCTGGGGCTGGGCACCTGGCTGATTGATGACGACAAGGTGGCGGACGCGGTCAAAGCCGCGGTGGACGGCGGCTATCGCCTGATCGACACCGCCCAGGCGTACGGCAACGAGCGGGGCGTGGGCGAAGGAGTGCGCGGCTGCGGCGTTCCGCGCGAGCAGTTGTTCGTCGGCAGCAAGGTGGCTGCCGAGCACAAAACCTACGAATCCGCCGCCCGGTCGATCGATGAAACGCTGACCAAAATGGGGCTGGACTACCTCGACCAGATGATCATCCACAGCCCGCAGCCGTGGGTGGAGGTGAACCAGTCGGACAACCGCTATGTGGAGGGCAACCGTGCGGCGTGGCGCGCGCTGGAAGACGCGTACAAGGCGGGCAAGGTGAAAGCGATCGGTATCTCCAATTTCCAGATCGGCGACATCGAAAGCCTGCTGGAAACCGCCGAGATCAAGCCGATGGTCAACCAGATTTTGCTGCATATCAGCAACACCCCGCTGGAGCTGGTGGACTATTGCCAGCAAAACGGCATCGCGGTGGAAGCATATTCGCCCATTGCTCACGGCGAAATTTTGCACCAGCCGGACATTCAGGCGATGGCGGACAAATACGGCGTGTCGGTGCCGCAGCTTTGCATCCGCTACACCTTGCAGCTGGGCACCATCTCGCTGCCGAAAACGGGCAACCCGGCGCATATGCGCACCAACGCCGCGGTGGGTTTTGAAATCAGCGCGGCGGATATGGAAACGCTCAAGCACTTTCAGCCGATCGAAAGCTACGGCGCCAGCAGCGGCTTCCCGGTTTACGGCGGAAAATTATAAGCCGCATCGCCAAAAAGGCGGCGGAGTCAAGGGGCAAAGCCCCCCTATCTTCCGCATTTTATGATTACCCCGCATTTTTATACAAAAAGTCCCCGATGCGATCGCATCGGGGACTTCGTTTACTCCTCGATAATGTACGGCTCCACCCGGCTGAGCATTCGCAAGCCGAGGGTGACAGTCATCCGCAAGCCTTCCGGTTGGTACTCTTCGCTTTCCACCGCGCCGTCCTCGCGGCATTCCTGCGCCAGCCCGCCCTCGCGAAACGGCAGCAGCAGCGTGACCCGCCGCCGATCGGGCGGCAGCACCCGCGCCAGCTCCTCCAGCAGCGCGGGAATGCCCATGCCGGTTTTGGCGCTGATCGCGATGCCGCCGGGCGGCGCAATATCCGGCACCGGCACCACATCGCATTTGTTCCATACGGTCAGCACCGGCTGCTCGGTGCAGCCCAGCTCGCGCAGCAGCGACACGGTGACATCCCGCTGCTCCAGCACCTCGGGGTCGGAGGCATCGCACACATTCACCAGCACATCCGCTGCCACCGCTTCCTCCAGCGTGGAGCGGAACGCCTGCACCAGCTGGTGCGGCAGCCGCCGCACAAACCCAACGGTGTCCAGCAGCAGCACCTGCCGTCCGTCCGGCAGCCGCAGCGCCCGCGCGGTGGGGTCCAGCGTGGCAAACAGCTTGTCCTCCGCCAGCACACCCGCGTCGGTCAGCGTATTCAGCAGGGTGGATTTGCCCGCGTTGGTGTAGCCCACCAACGCCACCGAGCGAATCCCCTCTTTGCGGCGGCGCTGGCGGCGGCTTTCGCGGCGGCGTTCCACCTCCGCCAGCTGCTCTTTCAGCGCGCCGATGCGGCGGCGAATGTGTCGCCGGTCGCTTTCCAGCTTGGTTTCACCGGGGCCGCGGGTGCCGATACCGCCGCCCAACCGGGACAGCGCCGTGCCTTGTCCCGCCAAGCGGGGCAGCTGATATTGCAGCTGCGCCAGCTCCACCTGCAGTCGCCCCTCCGCCGAACGGGCGCGTCCGGCGAAAATGTCCAGGATCAGCGTGGTGCGGTCGATCACGCGGCAGGGCAGCGCGTCCTCCAGATTGCGGTGCTGGGTGGCGGTCAATTCGCCGTCAAAGATGACCAGATCCACCTCCTGCGCCTCGCATATCTGGCGCAGCTCTTCCAGCCGTCCGGCGCCCAGCGCGGTGGCTTTGTCGGGCGATTCGCGCTTTTGCACCAGCTCGCCCACCACCTCGCCGCCCGCGGTGTCGGTCAGCTCGGTCAGCTCGTCCAGCGAGCTGTGTATATCAAACGCGCCGGTATCGATGGACACCAAAATGACGCGCTCGGTTTGCTTTTCCTGCTCGATAATCTCCATGCCGTCCCTCCTTTTGGTACTAGTATACCACACAATCGAACAAAATCCAGCGCATTCTTCGCGTTTGGGGCGACGGATTTTGCGCGGCGCGGAAAAACTGTTTTCTTTTTCGACAAAAAGTGGTATAATAGCCCATAACTATATTTTACCGATAACGGAAAACAAGAAGGGATCGCTATGAACGATTATGATGTATTGATCGCCGGAACAGGCGTGGCGGGACTGTATGCCGCGCTGAACTTTGCGCCGGATGTGCGGGTGCTGGTGTTGTCCAAGCGGGAATCCACCCTGTGCAACAGCTTTTTGGCGCAGGGCGGTGTCGCCGCCGTGGTGGACAAGGAGCACGACGATTATCGGCTGCACATCGCGGATACGTTGATCGCGGGCGGCTATAAAAACGACCTGCGCAGTCTGGAAATTCTGGTCAACGAGGGACCGGAGGATGTGCTGCGTTTGATGAAAGAGATCGGGGTGGATTTTGATACCGACGAAGCCCATCACATCTCCATGACGCTGGAGGGTGGCCATTCCCGCCGCCGTATTCTGCACCACAAGGATTCCACCGGTCGCGAGATCACCGAAAAGCTGATGGCGGCGGTGCAAACGCACGACAATGTGACCATTATGGATTGGACCCAGCTGGTCACGCTGACTCCGCAGGAGGGCGGCTTTTGGGCGGGCTTGCTGCAAAACGGAGAATACAAAACGGTGAGTTGTTCCTACTGCATCCTGTGCACCGGCGGCATCGGGCGGGTGTATCCCTACACCACCAACTCCGCCATCGCCACCGGCGACGGTATCACACTGGCGTATGAGCTGGGCGCGCGCATCAAAAATCTGCGGCTGGTGCAGTTCCACCCCACCGCTTTCGCAGCGGAAACCGGTCGCGAGCGGTTCCTGATCTCGGAAGCGGTGCGCGGCGAGGGCGCGCTGCTGCTGAATTGCGACGGCGAGCGGTTTATGCCTCGCTACGACGAGCGCGGCGAGCTGGCGCCCCGCGATGTGGTGTCCCGCTGCATCATGCAGGAGGCCGCCCGCACCGGCAGCGAAAAATTCTATCTGGATATCACCGCGCGGGGTCCGGAATTTATCAAAAACCGGTTCCCGATGATTTACAGCCGCTGTCTGGAAGAGGGCGTGGACATCACCCGCGAATGGATTCCGGTGTTCCCCTGCCAGCACTATCTGATGGGCGGCATTGATGTGAATGTCTACGGCGACACCACGGTGGATCGGCTGTATGCCGCGGGCGAATGCTCGCACACCGGCGTGCACGGCCAAAACCGGCTGGCGAGCAACTCGCTGCTGGAAGCGCTGGTGTTCTCGCGCCGCTGCACCTACGATATCAGCCGGCGGCTGCGGCACGAAAAGAGCGGGGTCACCACCCCGGCTCCGGCGGCACCCGGCGGCGACCGCGCGCTGGAACCCGGCTATCGCACCGAGATCCGCAACATCATGCAAAAAGCGTGGTTTGTGATCCCGGATTATGACGAGGTGGAAAAGGGCTTGGCGCGTGCCGAGGAGATCCTGCACACGCTGCGCACCGGCGATTATGCGCTGACCGCCGATTATATCGAGGCGAAGAGCCTGGCAACGGTTTGTACCATTATTTTGCGGGAAGTGATGGAATCCCGCCAGCAGAAAGGGGAATGACCCATGTTACCGCAATTTTATGTGGATGATCTCATCAAAACCGCACTGACCGAGGATATCAACTATATCGACACCACCACCGACCTGATGATTCCGGAAACGGCGCGCACCAAAGCGCGGTTTGTCGCAAAAGCGGACGGGGTGCTGTGCGGATTGGAGGTTGCGCTGCGGGTGTTCCGGCTGCTGGATGACACCGTGCAGGTGACGGTGCATATTCCCGAGGGTGCGGATGTGCACAAGGGCGATCTGATCGCGGAGTTTGAGGGATACACCCGCGCGCTGCTCAAGGGCGAGCGCACGGCGCTGAATCTGCTGCAGCATATGTCCGGCGTGGCGACCGCCACCCGCGAGGCGGTGGAGCTGGTGAAAGGCACCCGCGCTGCCATCACCGATACCCGCAAAACGCTGCCGGGTATGCGGGCGCTGCAAAAATATGCCGTCACGGTGGGCGGCGGCAAAAACCACCGGTTTAACCTGTCGGACGGCGCGATGTTGAAAGACAACCACATCGACGCGGCGGGCGGTATTCCGCAGGCGGTGGCACAAATTCGCGGCCGGCTGGGGCATATGGTCAAGCTGGAAGTGGAAACGCGCGATCTGCATGAAGTGCAGCAGGCGCTGGACGCGGGCGCGGATGTGATCATGCTGGACAATATGTCCTGCGAGGATATGGCGCAGGCGGTACAGCTGGTGAACGACCGCGCGCTGCTGGAGGCGAGCGGCGGCATCACTGCCGCGACGCTGCGCGCCGTTGCCGAAACCGGCGTGGACATCATCTCGATCGGCGCGCTCACCCATTCGGTCACCGCGATGGATATTTCCATGCGCATCGGCTGATGGTATCCTATAAATCCAAAAAGCCGGTCAGCGGAATGCTCCGCCGATCGGCTTTGTCGCATATAGCAGCCGCCTGACCCTGCGGGGTCAGGCGGCTTTTTATGGTTAATCGTTCTCTTTTTTGGCGTTTTCGTCTTCGTCCGGCGGCGTTTCCACCGGACAGCGCACGATGCGCACCCGCTCAATGCGGCGGTCCTCCACCTGCAGCACCGTGAAGGTGAAATCGCGGAATACCACCTCGGGATGTTCGTCCTCGCCGGGAACCCGCCCCAGCTCGTCCAGAATAAATCCCGCCAGCGTATCAAAATCGCCTTCGGGGAAGTGGGTGTGCAGCAGATCTTCCAACTCGTCCATATCAATGGAGCCGTCCACCTCAAACGAGTTTTCGCCGGTTTGGCGCACCTCTTCCTCCTCGTGGTCAAATTCGTCCTGAATGTTGCCCACAATGGATTCCAGCAGATCTTCCATGGTGACGATACCGGCAACGCCGCCGTATTCGTCCACCACCACCGCCATTTGGGTGTGCTTTTCGGTCATTTCGGTAAACAGCTCGCCGCAGCGCTTGGTGCCCGGCACAAAGTAGGCATCCCGCATCAGCAGCCGGATGGACACGCCGTCCGGCACCGTGCGCCCCACATAGGGCAGCAGGTCTTTGATGTACAAAACGCCGATGATGTGGTCGATATCCTCTTCATACACCGGCAGGCGCGAGTAGCCCTCGTCCACCGCCATTTGCAGCGCTTCGTCCAGCGGGTCGGTCACATCCAGCGCCGACAGGTCGGTGCGGGGGGTCATAATGTCCTCAGCGGTGATGTCGTCAAACTCGAAAATGTTGTTGATCATTTCCTTTTGGCTGCCCTCGATCACACCTTTTTCTTCGCCCACATCCACCATCATCCGAATTTCTTCTTCGGTGACTTCCTCTTCATCGGCGTGGGGATCCAGCCCGAACAGGCGCACTACCAGATTGGTGGAGGCGGACAACAGCTTGACAAACGGCTTGGTGATAACGGCGATCGCGCGCAGCACCGGTGCCACCCCAAAAGCGATGGATTCGGTCTTTTGCATCGCGATGCGCTTGGGCACCAGCTCGCCCAGCACCAGCGTGAAATACGACATCAGCAGCGTGATCAGCACCGTGCTGATGGAAAACAGCAGCTCGCCGTGCGCTTTGGCAGCGGGGATCACGCTTTGCAGCCACGCCGAAAACGGTTCGGCCATCGATTGGGCAGCCAACGCCGAGGTGAAGAACCCCGCCAGCGTGACGCCGATCTGGATGGTCGCCAAAAAGCGGGAGGAATCCTCGGTCAGTGCCAGCACCAACCGTGCTTTTTTGTGGCCGTCCTCGGCCATTTTGCGGATTTTACTGTCGTTCAGAGAAATGATCGCGATCTCCGACGCGGCAAAAAAGGCGTTGCACAAAATCAGTGCCAGCAGCAGCAACAGCTGCAGCGCCAAATTGCCCGTAGGGGGAGGGTCTGCGTCCATCATAAGAACATATCGCCCCTTTCAAAGGTGTAAAATATTGCATTTTCTATAATAGAAGATTTTTAGGCAAATGTCAACCACTTGTTTTTTGAAAAAGCCCGCAAACCCGCCGGACGCAAGGAAAAAAGGTGGGTCAAAAATCGCGAAAAAAACAGCAAAACCGAAAATTCAATCTTTACACCGCCCGGTAAAAGTGATAGTATAGAGTTGTGCGTCAAACAAAAAATCGACGCCGCTGGTTTTTGGTATCTTATCCTTATAAAGGAGGAAACTTTTCATGGCAAGAAAGAAAAAGACCATGGATGGTAACAACGCCGCCGCGCATGTTTCCTATGCGTTCACCGATGTTGCTGCCATCTACCCCATCACCCCTTCTTCCGTTATGGCGGAAGTGACCGACGTTTGGTCGGCTGCCGGACAGAAAAACCTGTTTGGCCGTCCGGTCAAAGTGGCGGAAATGCAGTCGGAAGCCGGCGCTGCCGGTGCGGTTCACGGCTCGCTGGCCGCGGGCGCGCTGACCACCACCTACACCGCTTCGCAGGGCTTGCTGCTGATGATCCCGAATATGTACAAGATCGCGGGCGAATTGCTGCCCAACGTGATCCATGTGTCGGCGCGTGCGCTGGCGTCTCATGCGCTGTCCATCTTCGGTGACCACTCGGATATCTATGCTTGCCGCCAGACGGGCTATGCGATGCTATGTTCGTCCAGCGTGCAGGAAGTCATGGATCTCGGCGCTGTGGCGCACCTGTCCACGCTGAAAGGCCGCGTGCCCTTCATCCACTTCTTTGATGGTTTCCGTACCTCTCACGAGATCCAGAAGATCGAAGTGTGGGATTACGACGATCTGAAAGACATGGTGGATTGGGATGCGGTGGATCGTTTCCGCAAACACGCGCTGAATCCGGAGCATCCGGTGCAGCGCGGTACCGCTCAGAACCCGGATATCTTCTTCCAGGCGCGCGAGGCGGCGAACAGCTACTACAACGCGATCCCGGACATCGTGGAAGATTACATGAACCAGGTCAACAAAAAGATCGGTACCAACTACAAACTGTTCAACTACTATGGTCCCCGCGACGCGAAACGCGTCATCATCGCGATGGGTTCTGTATGTGAGACCATCGAGGAGACGGTGGACCACATGAACGCCGCCGGCGACAAAGTGGGTCTGATCAAGGTCCGCCTGTATCGTCCGTTCTCGGCGAAACACCTGATCGCGGCGCTGCCCAAGACGGTGGAAACCATCTCGGTGCTGGATCGCACCAAGGAGCCGGGCTCCATGGGCGAACCGCTGTTCCTGGATGTTTGCGCGGCGCTGAAAGGCTCCAAATACGAGAGCGTGCCGGTGTACACCGGTCGTTACGGTCTGGGTTCCAAGGATACCACTCCCGGGCAGATCGTGTCTGTGTATCGCAACATGGAAGCTTCTCGCCCGAAGAAACAGTTCACCATCGGCATCGAAGACGATGTGACCAAACTGTCGCTGAAGGTGAAAGAGAATCCGGATACCACCCCGAAGGGCACCCACTCCTGCAAATTCTGGGGTCTGGGCTCCGACGGTACGGTCGGCGCGAACAAAAACTCCATCAAAATTATCGGTGACCACACCGATATGTATGCGCAGGGCTATTTCTCCTATGACTCGAAAAAATCGGGCGGTGTCACCATCTCCCACCTGCGTTTTGGTAAAAAACCGATCAAATCCACCTATCTCGTCAACAAGGCGGACTTTGTGGCATGCCACAACCCGTCCTATGTGGACAAATACGATATGGTCACCGATATCAAACCCGGCGGCACCTTCCTGCTGAACTGCTCGTGGAACGACGAAGAGCTGGATAAACACCTGCCGGCGGCGATGAAACGCTATATCGCGAAAAACGACATCAAATTCTACACCATCGACGCAACGCATCTCGCCAAGGGTCTGGGTCTGGGCAACCGCACCAACACCATCCTGCAGGCGGCGTTCTTCAAACTCGCCAAGGTTATCCCGGTGGATGACGCGGTGAAGTTCATGAAGGAAGCGGCGACCAAGTCCTACTCCAAGAAGGGCGAAGCGATCGTGCAGATGAACCACAACGCCATCGAGTGCGGTGTGAAAGAAGTCCGCAAGGTCAAAGTGCCGAAGGAATGGGCGAAAGCCGAAGACGGCGCGGTGCAGGAGATGGCGGATACCGGTCGTCCCGAGATCAAGGATTACATCGAAAACATCCTGAAACCGATCAACAAACAGCAGGGCGACAAGCTGCCGGTGTCCACCTTTGTGGAGAACGCTGACGGTACCGTTCCGCTGGGCTCGGCAGCTTATGAGAAACGCGGCATCGCGGTGGATGTTCCCTGCTGGCTGCCGGAAAACTGCATCCAGTGTAACTTCTGCTCGTTTGTATGTCCGCACGCGTGCATCCGTCCGATCATCATGAACGAGGAAGAGGTCAAGAACGCTCCCGAAGGCATGAAGATGAAACCCGCGACCGGTATGCCGGGCTATCAGTTCAGCATGACCGTGTCGTCTTTGGACTGCACGGGCTGCGGCTCCTGCGCCACCATGTGCCCGGGTATGAAGGGCGAAAAAGCGCTGGTTATGAAACCGCTGGATACCCAGCTGGACGAAGAGGACAAGTTCCTGTATGCGTATAACCTGCCGGTGAAACCGGAAGTGGAAGAGAAATTCAAGGCGAGCACCGTTAAGGGCAGCCAGCTGCGTCAGCCGCTGCTGGAGTTCTCGGGCGCCTGCGCCGGCTGCGGTGAAACCCCGTATGCCAAGCTGGTCACCCAGCTGTTCGGCGATCGTATGTACATCGCCAACGCCACCGGTTGTTCTTCCATCTGGGGCGGTTCTTCTCCCTCCACTCCCTACACCGTGAACAAAGAGGGTCACGGTCCTGCATGGGCGAACTCGCTGTTCGAGGATAACGCCGAGTACGGCTACGGTATGTTCCTGGGCGTGACCGCCCGCCGCAACCGTTTGGTGGATCTGATGACCAAGTTCACCGAAGAGGCGAAGGACGAAGAGCTGAAAGCCGCGGCAGCCGAATGGCTGGCGGGCAAGGATGACGCGGAAGCGTCCAAAGCGGCGGCGGCGAAAGTTGTTCCCGCGCTGGAGCGTCTGGCGAGCACCTGCACCTGCGGTTTGAAAGCGGATCTGGAAGAGGCGCTGAAAGCCAAAGACCTGCTGGTGAAAAAATCCTTCTGGATGTTCGGCGGCGACGGCTGGGCCTATGATATCGGCTTCGGCGGCGTGGACCATGTGTTGGCGTCCGGCGAGGATGTCAATGTGATGGTGTTCGATACCGAAGTGTATTCCAACACCGGTGGTCAGGCTTCCAAAGCGACCCCGACCGGTTCTGTGGCACAGTTCGCTGCGGCCGGTAAGGTCACCAAGAAGAAAGACCTCGGCTCGATCGCTATGAGCTATGGGTATGTGTATGTGGCGCAGATCGCCATGGGTTCGGATATGAACCAGGCGCTGAAAGCCATCCGCGAGGCGGAGGCCTATCCGGGTCCGTCGCTGATCATCGCGTATGCGCCCTGCATCAACCATGGTATCAAAGGCGGCATGGGTATTTCTCAGCTGGAGGAGAAAAAAGCGGTGGAGGCCGGTTACTGGCACACCTATCGCTTCGATCCTCGCAAGGACGAGCCGTTCACGCTGGATAGCAAGGCTCCGACGGCGCCGTATCGCGACTTCATCATGGGCGAAGTGCGGTATAACTCGCTGACTCGCTCCTTCCCGGAACGCGCGGAAGTGCTGTTCGAGAAGGCCGAAGAGAACGCGACCAACCGCTATGCCTATCTGCAGAAGCTGGGTCAGCTGTACAACAACAAATAATAGCCGGATCAACGGCCGGTAAAAAAGCCCCCGAATCTTCGGATTCGGGGGCTTTTCCGCGTGCGGCAGGAGAAAATTCTGAGCGAAGCGAAGAATGACAAAGAATTAGCAGAAACTTCTCAAGCCTTCCCCTTGAGGGGAAGGTGGCGCGGCTTTACGCCGCGACGGATGAGGTGGAAAAGCAACGGATTAAAGTGTGCTATTGGTTTCCCGCAATACTAAAAATGTTCGCAATTATTATATCGCTAAAATCTTATGGTATTCTGACACCTCATCCGCTTCGCTGTGCTCAGCACCTTTTTCTCACGAAGACGGGCCCCTTTTGTCGGCTGCGCCGACATTTCCCCCGCGCGCGGGGGAATTACCTCAAGGAGAAGGCTTGTGCCCGCTGTGAGATAGGACACATTTTTTGCGTTTTGAGCAAACAAAAACCGCCCGGAGTTTTCTCCGGGCGGTTACAGATGTGTGTGTGCGATTATTTCATCAGCGTGACCATCACAGCTTTTTGTGCGTGCAGACGGTTTTCCGCTTCGTCGAAAATCTCATCGGCGTGTGCCTCAAACACATCGGCGGTGATCTCCTCGCCGCGGTGCGCGGGCAGACAATGCTGCACCATGCAATCCTCGTGCGCCACACTCAGCAGCTCGTCGTTGACCTGATACCCCGCGAACGCGATGCGGCGTTTGGCGGCCTCGCTCTCTTGTCCCATCGACGCCCACACATCGGTGAAGATCACATCCGCATCCTTGGCGGCTTGTTTGCAATCGTTGGTCAGCACAAACTTGTCGCCGTAAGCCGCGGCAAATTCCAGCACCTCCGGCGCCGGACGATACGCATCCGGGCAAGCGATGGACACATGCATACCCACCTTCAGACAGCCGACGATCAGCGAGTTCGCCATGTTGTTGCCGTCACCGATGTAGCACATATTCAGCCCTTCCAGCTCGCCTTTGTGCTCGCGCACCGTCATCAGATCCGCCAGAATCTGGCAGGGATGGCAGAAATCGGTCAAGCCGTTAATGATCGGGATGCTGCCGTATTCCGCCAGTTTTTCCACTTCTTCCTGCTCAAAGGTGCGAATCATGATGCCGTCCAGATACCGCGACAGCACCCGCGCGGTGTCCTCGATCGGCTCGCCACGCCCGATCTGCAGGTCGTTGGACGACAGGAACAAGCCGGTGCCGCCCAGCTGGTAGATGCCGGTTTCAAACGACACACGGGTGCGGGTGGAGGATTTTTGGAAAATCATACCCAGCGTTTTGCCGGCCAGGTGTTTGTGCTCGATGCCGTGTTTCAGCTCGTATTTCAGCTGATCCGCCAGGTTCAGAATGTCGATGATCTCCTCGGTGGAGAGATCCAGCATTTTCAACAGATGGTTCATGGGTCAGTTTGCTCCTTCCAATACTTTTTGTAAGATCGCCAGTCCCCGGTCGATCTCCTCATACGAAATGGTCAGCGGCGGCAACAGCCGCAGCAGCGTTTTGGCGGTCAGGATCAGCAGCCCGTTTTGCAGGCATTGCTCCGCCACGGTGCGGGCTTGCAGCCCCTCGTCCAGCAGAATACCGATCATCATGCCCTGTCCGCGCACCGCGCAGACATGCGGCATCGCCGCGATTTTTTCGCGCATATACGCGCCTTTTTGCGCGACCTCGTCCAAAAATCCGGGTGCAGTCAGCCGCGACAGCACATACCGCGCGCCCGCGCACACCACCGGGTTGCCGCCAAAGGTGGATCCGTGCGAGCCGGGCTGCATCACATCCTTGCATTTCTCGTTGCACAGGCACGCGCCGATCGGCAGTCCGCCGCCAAGGCCTTTCGCCATGGTCACCACATCAGGATGAATGCCCGCGTTTTCCGACGCCAGCAGCTTGCCGGTGCGTCCCGCGCCGGTTTGCACCTCGTCCACGATCAACAACAGATCGTGCTCGCGGCACAGCGCCTCCACCGCCTGCAAATAGGCGGGATCCTGCGCGATCACGCCGCCTTCGCCCTGGATACATTCCAGCATCACGGCGCAGGTGCGGGCGCTGATCGCCTGCCGCAGCGCCTCGATGTCCCCGGCGGGAACATACGCAAAGCCGGGGATAAACGGGTCAAACGACACATGCAGCGCGTCCTGACCGGTTGCGGTCAGAGTCGCCATGGTGCGCCCGTGGAACGACTGCCGCAGCGTGATGATCTCGTACCGATCGTCGCCGTAGGTGTCGCGGCTGTATTTGCGCGCCAGCTTGATGGCACATTCGTTGGCTTCGGCGCCCGAGTTCGCCAAAAACACACGGCTCATGCCGGTGGCGGCGCACAGCTCGGCGGCAAAGTCGACCTGCACCGGCTGATAATACAAATTGGAAACGTGCTGCAGCCGCGCCGCCTGCTCGCTGACGGCTTTCACCCAGCCGTCGTCGCAATAGCCCAGCGAGTTTACGCCGATGCCGCTGCCGAAATCAATATACTGGCGACCGTCCACATCGGTGGCGACAGCGCCCTTGCCCTGCTCCAGCGCGACCGGGAACCGACCATATGTCGCCATCAGCGCCCCGTCGTGCTGCTGCTGAATTTCTTCCAGTGTCATGATGGATCTCTCCCTTATAAGAACATCGTGCCGATGCCGTCATCCGACAGCATTTCGATCAAAATAGAGTGGGGGATGCGCCCGTCGATGATGTGGGTGCGTTTCACGCCGCGGCGCACCGCCTCCACACAGCAGTCGATTTTCGGGATCATACCGCCCGAGATAACGCCCTGTTTTTTCAGCTGCGGCACCTCGCTGACATGTACCACCGAGATGAGCGATTCTTCGTCATCCTTGTCCTGCAACAGCCCGCGCACATCGGTCATCAGCACCAGCTTTTCCGCTCCCAACGCCGCCGCAATGCGCGACGCGGCAATGTCTGCGTTGATGTTATAGGTGACCGGGTCGCCGTTTTCGTCCGGTTCGCCCGCCGCCACCGTCGCCACCACCGGAATGGTGTCGCTTTCCAAGCTGTTGCGGATCAGCGTCACATTCACGCCGACAATATCGCCCACAAACCCGAGGTCCTTTTCGGTGTGGCGCACGGCTTTGATCATGCCGCCGTCCAGCCCGCACAGACCAATGGCGCGACCGCCCTGGTGCTCCAGATACTGCACCAGCGATTTGTTCACCTTGCCCGCCAGCACCATTTCCACAATGTCCATGGTTTCGCGGTCGGTGTAGCGCAGCCCGTCCACAAAGCGCGACTCTTTGCCGATTTTTTTCAGCATGGCGTTGATTTCGGGGCCGCCGCCGTGCACCAGCACCACTTTGATGCCCACGGTGGACAGCAGCACGATATCCTCCATCACCGCGGATTTCAGATCGTCGCTGATCATGGCGTTGCCGCCGTATTTGATGACCACCGTTTTGCCGGTGTATTGTTTGATGTACGGAAGCGCACGGGTCAGCACCTGGGCGCGATCGGCCGTTGACATCTGCATGGAAAATCCCTCCTGCTTTCAGACGATCAGGTTCGATAATCGCCGTTGATCTTTACATAATCATAGGTGAGGTCACAGCCCCACGCGGTCGCATTCGCGCTGCCGTCCGACAGCTTGATGTCGATGACGATCTCTTTTTCGTGCAGCACCTTGGCGGCGAGCTCTTCGCTGAACGCGATGCCCGCGCCCTTTTCGCACACGACCACCCGACCGGCGGTCGATTCAAACGCTGTTTCCACGCCGTGGATGTCCACATCCGCGCCGGAATAGCCGATGGCGCACAGCACCCGTCCCCAGTTGGCGTCCTCGCCAAACATCGCGGCTTTCAGCAGCGACGATTCGATCACCGCTTTGGCGACAATGCGCGCGTCCTGCTTGGTTTTGGCACCGGTCACACGGCATTCCAGCAGCTTGGTCGCGCCCTCGCCGTCCGCCGCCAGCTCGCGGCACAGCTGCACGCAAATGGTTTTCAGCGCCGCGGCAAACGCGTCATAATCCGCACCCTTTTCGGTCACAGGGGCGTTGCCCGCTGCGCCGTTCGCCATGATCGCCACGGTATCGTTGGTGGAGGTGTCGCCGTCCACCGACATCATATTAAAGGTATCCACCACCACATCGCGCAGTGCATCCTGCAGCAGCGCCGGCGCGATCGCGGCATCGGTGGTCAAAAAGCACAGCATCGTCGCCATGTTGGGCGCAATCATCCCGCTGCCCTTGGCGATACCGCCCAGCACACAATCCACCCCGCCCACGGTAAAGGGCACCGCGATCTCTTTTTTTACGGTGTCGGTGGTCATGATCGCCTCGGCCGCGTCGCCGCCGCCGTTCGGGGACAGCGCCGCCACCAGCGCGGGAATACCCGCTTCGATCGGTGCCAGATCAATAGAGGGACCGATCACACCGGTGGAACCGACGATCACATCCTCGGCGCGCAGCCCCAGCGCGTCCGCCGCCAGCCGGCTCATCGCCTCGGCTTTTTCCACACCGTCCGCGGCGCAGGTGTTGGCGATACCACTGTTGCAGATCACCGCCTGCGCTTTGCCGTCCGCAATGTGGGCGGCGGTCACCGCGATGGGCGCGCCCTTGACCAGATTGCGGGTGTACACCGCCGCCGCGCTGGCGGGAGTGTCGGACACGATCAGTGCCAGATCTTTTTTGGTGCGGTTTTTGCGAATACCGCAGTGGATGCCTGCGGCTTTGAATCCTTTGGCAGCGGTTACGCCGCCGGGAAGAAATGTCATAACAAAGTCACCTCAAACGATTAAAATGCGGGCGGGATCATGTCGATGCCCGCGGTTTCGTCCAGCCCGAACAGCAGATTCATGTTCTGGATCGCCTGTCCGGCTGCGCCCTTTACCATGTTGTCGATCACCGAGGTGACGATCAACAGGCGGGTGTGCTCGTCCACATACAGCTGAATATCACAGTAGTTGGAGCAGCGCACATGGTTGATGTTGACCGCCTGACCCGGCGCCATCACCCGCACAAAATGCTCGTTTTGATACGCCTGCTCATATGCATCGCGCAGCTGCTGTTCGGTCACGCCGTCCTTCAGATGCGCGTAGATGGTGGACAAAATGCCCCGGTTCACCGGCAGCAGATGCGGCACAAAAGTGATGGTCGCGTCTTGCCCCGCCAGCTTGGACAGGGTCTGCTCGATCTCCGGCGTGTGGCGGTGCGCCGCCACCTTGTAGGCGGAAAACGCCTCGTTGCAATCGGGGAAATGGGTGGTTTGGGTCGGTTTGCGTCCCGCACCGGTGGTGCCGGACTTGGAATCCACCACAATGCCGGTGGGGGATACCAGCCCTTGCCGCAGCGCGGGCGCCAGACCCAGCGCCACGCTGGTGGGATAACAGCCGGGGTTACCGATGATGGAAGTTTTGCGAATATCGTCGCGGAACAGCTCGCACAAGCCGTAGACCGCCTGTGCGTGCAGCTCGGGATATTTCGCCTCGCACCCGTACCAGGTGGTGTATGCCTGCGGATCGTCCAGCCGGAAATCCGCGCCCAGATCGATAAACTTTTTGCCTTGCGCGGCACACGCCGCGGCGGTGTCCTGCGACAGCCCGTGCGGCAGCGCGGCAAACACCACATCGCTTTTGCGGATCACCTCGTCCGCCGCCTCGCACACCAGCGGGGTGATCTCGTTCAGGTTGGGATACACCTCTGCCAGCGGCTGGCCTTCAAACGAAACCGAGCTGACCGCCGCCAGCTCCACCTGTGGGTGGCGCAGCAGCAGCCGCACCAGCTCCACACCGGCGTAACCGGTCGCGCCGATAATACCTGCCTGTATCATGGATCAGCCCTCCTCTTTTTTCAGCAAATCGGTCACCCGCTGCACCTGCGCCCGCACATTTTCGGGAGCGGGGCCGCCATACACGCGGCGCATCGCCGCGCAGCGTTCCAGCGAGATCGCGTCAAACACATCTTCGTCAAACAAATCGCACACCGCGCGGTATTCCTCCAGCGGCAGCGTTTCCAGCGTCAAGCCCTTGTCGATGCACAGCGCCACCAGCGATCCGGTCGCTTTGTACGCATCGCGGAACGGTAAACCTTTGCCCACCAGATAGTCGGCGCAGTCGGTGGCGTTGATAAACCCGCCCGCCGCCGCGCGGCGCATATTGTCCGGCAGCACTGTCATGGTGTCGATCATCGGGATAAACGCGGTGAGACACATGGACACCGTGTCCAGCGCGTCAAAGATCGCCTCTTTATCCTCCTGCATATCCTTGTTATACGCCAGCGGCAGCCCTTTCATCATGGTGAGCAGCGTCATCAGATCGCCGAACACCCGCCCGGACTTGCCGCGCACCAGCTCGGCGATGTCGGGATTCTTTTTCTGCGGCATAATGGACGAACCGGTGGAAAACGCGTCGTCCAGTTCGATGAATTTGAATTCCCACGAACACCACAGGATGATCTCCTCCGAAAAGCGGGAGAGATGCACCATCACCAGCGACAGTGCTGCCGCCAGCTCCACGGTGAAATCGCGGTCGGCAACGCCGTCCAGCGAGTTGTTGGTCACGCCGCGCATCCCCAGTGTGTCCGCCACCACTTGGCGGTCCAGCGGATAGGTGGTGGACGCCAGCGCGCCGCTGCCCAGCGGCGACACATCCATGCGGGCGACCGCGTCGTCCAGCCGGCCGATGTCGCGCAGCAACATTTCGGTGTACGCCATCAGATGGTGCCCAAAGGTGATGGGCTGCGCCCGCTGCAAATGGGTGTAGCCCGGCATGATCGCGTCTGCCCAGCGGTCGGCTTGCTTGCACAGCACGCCGACCAGCTCCACCAGCTGCGCCCGCAGCGGCGCGACCGCATTTTTGAGATACAGCCGAATGTCCAGCGCCACCTGATCGTTGCGGCTGCGCCCGGTGTGCAGCCGTTTGCCCGCGTCGCCGATGCGCGCGGTCAATTCGCCTTCCACAAAGGTGTGGATGTCCTCGGCGTTCGGGTCAATGGTCAGCGCGCCGGATCGCAGATCCGCAGCGATCGTGGCCAGCCCGTCGCGGATGGCTTCGCCGTCCGCTGCCGAGATAATGCCCTGCTTCGCCAGCATTGCGGCGTGCGCCATGCTGCCGGTAATGTCCTCCTGTGCCATGCGGCTGTCAAACGCGATGGAGGAGTTAAAGTCGTTGGTTTTTTGGTCAAGCTCCTTGTGGAACCGTCCTGCCCACAGCTTCATAATGCCACACCTTTCGGAAAAACGGAAATAATCTAAAAAGCGGATAGGGCGGACACCCGTGCGGGTGTCCGCCAGCGTTGTATTGTGTGTCGAAAATTACAGACCTTTTTTCATCGCCTGCACCTTGATCGGCAGACCGAACAGGTTGATAAAGCCCTCGCTGTCCTTCTGGTTGTACGCGCCCTCGTCGTCACCGAAAGAGGCGATCTCGGGATCGTACAGCGAGTAGGGAGAGGTGACTCCGGCGTTGATCATGTTGCCTTTGTACAGCTTCAAGGTCACATCGCCGGTAACGGTCTCCTGCGTTTTATCAACAAAAGCGGAGAGCGCCTCGCGCAGCGGGGTGAACCACTGACCGAAGTACACCAGCTCGCCGAATTTCTGCGCGACCAGCTCTTTGTAGTGCTGGGTGTCGCGATCGAGAGTAATGGTCTCCAAAACCTCGTGCGCCTTGTACAGGATGGCACCGCCGGGAGTTTCGTACACGCCGCGGCTCTTCATGCCGACCAACCGGTTTTCCACCAGATCCAGCAAGCCGATGCCGTTTTCGCCGCCCAGCTTGTTCAGCTTTTCGACCATTTCTACAGCGCCCAGCTTTTCGCCGCCCACCGCCACGGGAACACCTTTTTCAAAGGTGATCTTGACATAAGTGGGCTTGTCGGGAGCCTGTTCGGGAGAAACGCCCATTTCCAGGAAACCGGGCTTGTTGTACAGCGGCTCGTTGGCGGGATCTTCCAGATCCAAGCCCTCGTGCGACAGGTGCCACAGGTTTTTATCTTTGGAATAGTTGGTTTCGCGGTTGATCTTCAGCGGGATGTTGTGCGCCTCGGCGTAATCGATTTCCTCGTCACGCGATTTGATATCCCAGGTCCGCCACGGGGCGATGATCTTCATCTCGGGAGCAAACGCCTTGATGGCGAGCTCAAACCGCACCTGATCGTTGCCTTTGCCGGTGCAGCCGTGGCAGATGGCGTCGGCGCCCTCTTTTTTGGCGATGTCCACCAGCCCTTTGGCGATGCAGGGACGCGCATGAGAGGTGCCCAGCAGATAGGTTTCGTAGGTCGCGCCCGCCTTCAGGCAGGGCCAGATGTAATCTTCGATGTACTCTTTTCTCAGATCCAGCACATACAGCTTGGACGCGCCGGTTTTAATGGCTTTCTCCTCCAGACCGTCCAGCTCCGTGCCCTGTCCGACGTCACCGGATACGGCAATGACCTCGCAGTTGTTGTAATTCTCTTTCAGCCACGGGATGATGATGGAAGTGTCCAAACCGCCGGAATAAGCCAGCACAACTTTTTTAATATCGCTCATGGTAATTCGCGTCCTTTCTGGTTGTCTATGTTCCATATTATACCACCGCATTTTGATTTTTCAAGGGGGTTTCGTGCATATTTATGCTTATGGCGCGAGTTTTGTCATCCTGCCCAAACAGCAACGCTTCACAGCACTATTTCCGGTGGAAGCGACAATAGAAAATGCAGGGTATGCGTGCATAAATGAATAAAAATGCATTGTTTTGCTGTATATTCAAAAGCGAAAGCCACCCGCGATGCCGCGCAGCCCGCGGATGACAATGCATCGGCGCATCTGCCGCCGCGCACTTTGGCGGACGCGGGCGCTTATATATATGTATACACATACGCTGAAACGGCAGACCGCGGTGATGCACACAGCGGAGCGCATAGCGATGAGAAAGCGGGGCATCCTCTAAAGGATGGCGACAGCAGAACGCGGTCAGCTGATGACTGCCTGCCGCCCGCTCGTTGCTGCTGGACAAAAGCGATCGTGAACCACCGCCAATCATCCCGCCCGAGAAACGTTTTTTGAAAAAGCACTGAAAAAGCACTGTGTGTTTTCGTTTTATATAAATAGGTATAAAAGGAAAAACTTTTTTCAATTTTTTTCAAAAAAGGTGTTGACAAACGTGGGAGGTGGTGGTATTATAGTCAAGCACTCTTCGAGAGGGCGCCGCCGGAACGGCGGATCGGGGACCTTGAAAATTAAACAACACAAAGAAAACGAGAATTAACTACCCGTTAATTTACAGAGATTCGGAAGAATCGAAAAAGCGCGACGCATAGCGTCGACAATGAGCTTCAAAGCTCTAAAACATGATTATGACCGGCAACGGTTATGATACCATATTTTAGAGAGTTTGATCCTGGCTCAGGACGAACGCTGGCGGCATGCCTAACACATGCAAGTCGAACGGAGTTAAGCGCTGATGAAGCTTCGGCAGATTCTTGCTTAACTTAGTGGCGGACGGGCGAGTAACGCGTGAGCAATCTGCCCTTCAGTGGGGGACAACGGTTGGAAACGACCGCTAATACCGCATAATGTGTCTTGACCGCATGATCGAGACACCAAAGGATTTATTCGCTGAAGGATGAGCTCGCGTCCGATTAGCTAGTTGGTGGGGTAACGGCCTACCAAGGCGACGATCGGTAGCCGAACTGAGAGGTTGATCGGCCGCATTGGGACTGAGACACGGCCCAGACTCCTACGGGAGGCAGCAGTGGGGGATATTGCAC
>ENA-UEQL01000114-UEQL01000114.1-human-gut-metagenome-genome-assembly--contig:-NODE-114-length-46118-cov-8.758976_pt1 | contig 46118 bp, 30 predicted proteins | sample MGYA00242905_ERZ507926 | MGnify/ENA primary metagenome ERZ507926 (study PRJEB26167, sample SAMN06115531) | human gut metagenome | host: Homo sapiens | place: China:Henan | collected 2015-09-09 | study...
CTCGACGGCCGCCCGGCCGGGGAAGCCTGGTTTCCCGGCGGACCCGTAGAGCTTACCCCTCTGGTGAAATTCGGCAAACCGCAGGAGCTGGCCGTCTTCGTTTCTGCCAAGCCCGTGGAAGCCGGAGCGGAGCGGTTCATGGCTCCCGACCGGCTCGTGGCGGGCAGCAGCGCAATCAATCTGAAGGGGCTGACCGGAGATGTGTTTCTGACCTCCGCCCCGATGCAGGACCGCATTGTGGACATCCGGGTGGAGACCTCGGTACGCCGCGGCGAAATCGCCTTTTTCGTGACTCTTGCCGATGTTCGGACGCACGGGGTGCTTCTGGAAGCCGAGATACGGAAAAACGGCAGCAGCGTGAAGCATTTTTCGTCTGAGCCGATGACGGTTCCGGCCGCCGGAGGCCCGTTGCGTTTCTCCGCGCCGTGGAGCGATGCGGAACTGTGGGACCCGGAACATCCGCAAAATGTTTACGAGGCAACCGTCACACTGAAAAACGCCGCAAATGGCCGGCTTCTCTCGCAAAGCCTGCCGATTTCGTTTGGATTCCGGGAGTTCTGGATCGACGGGCGGGATTTCCTGCTGAACGGCCACAAGGTCCACCTGCGGGCCGCGCTGCGCAGGGCGGCGATGAGCTCGTGCGACGGCAAGAAATAGGGCGTCATGATGCGCACCGTATGCTGGGCGCTGCCGATGACCCCGCAGTACAGGTCATTGAGCGGGTCGGCCTCGGTGCCGGGGCCGTCCAGCACCATGCGGCACAAACTGTCCCCGGACATGATGTTGCTGCTGGGCGGCAGGCTGCGCTGGTCGAACTTGCCGGTGGCAAAGCCCCAGTCCAGCAAAAAGGCCCGGCGCAGCTGGTCCACGATGGGGCCCTCGCAGCGGAAATGCAGATCCTGTACGCAGCCGGGATGCTTGCTGAGGACGTGGTTGTCCGCGATGTTCATGCCGCCGGTAAAGGCCGTATCATCGCAGATGAGCAGTTTGCGGTGGTTGCGCAGGTTCAGGCTGAGGCTGGGCGGGAAAAGGCGGGGCGGCAAAAAGCGGGCCAGCTGGCCGCCTGCCTGGGGGATGCGCTTCCAGGGTTTGCGCAGCGAATAGACGGCGCCGCCGAAGCCGTCCACCAGCAGGCGCACGTCCACGCCGCGCCGGGCGGCATGGCACAGGGCCTCGGTAAAGCTTTCGCCCACGCTGCCGCCGCGAAAGATGTAGGTGGAAAGGAAGACCTGCTTGCTGGCCCGGTTGATGGCGTGCAGCATGGCCGGGTAGGCCTCGTTGCCGTTGCGCAGGGGCAGGATGCCGTTGCCGCTGCACAGGGTCTGGCCCGTCAGGCGGCGGCCCAGGATCTCCAGGGGCCATTCCTGCGGCGGTGCGATGGCCGTGCGGTGGCAGACGACTTCGGGATGATGGGCGTAGTCGGGTTCGATGGCGGCCATCTTGCGCATGAGGCGGGCCGCCAGGCTTTCGGCACGGCTGATGCCGAACAGGCAGTACAGCACGATGCCGACACCGGGCAAAAAAAGGACCGTCACGATCCAGCCCAGCGCCGAGCGCGGATCGCGCTTGTGGAGCAGGGCATGGCAGACGGCCCCCCAGGACAGAAGGTGCGCTGCCACAAGGCCTAAAGTTCCCAGTGTCAGCACGGCGGATCGCTAGCGGCGGACAGCCAGCAGCGGAATGTCGGTATTGCGCAGCACGCGCTCGGTGATGGAACCGATGAGCATGTCGGCCAGGCCGTCACGGCCGTCGGTGTACATGACGATCATGTCCACGCCTTCTTCATGGCCCACGGTGACGATGGTGTCGGCGGCCAGGCCTTCACGCACGATATAGCGGCAGGCCACGCCTTCCTTTTTCAGGGCATCGGCCAGCGGCGCCAGCAGGGTCTCGGCCTTGGCGGTATTGGAACGTTCCAGTTCGGTATGGGCAGCGCCGCCCACCAGGTTGGGCAGGGCTTCGGTCACATGCAGCAGGATGATCTCGCCGGAGCACAGGGTCTTGGCATGGCGCAGAGCCTTGGCAGCGCGTTCGCCGGAATTTTTGCCGCTCACGGGCACGAGGACACGTTGGTAGATCATGTGGGCTCCTTGGATTGGGATGGCATTGCCCCAGAGGGCATTTCAACTAGGCATTGTCGCACGACAGGCCGATTTGTGCAAGCCTGCCGGGGCCGGGACGCCGTCATCAAAAAAAGCCCGTTCCGGGGAACAGGCTTTTTGATGACGATAGCGCGGCAAGGCCTACTGACGGACGACCAGCACGGGCAGCGGGGTGTTGCGCAGCACATGCTCGGTGATGGAACCGAACAGTCTGTCGGTCAGGTCGTCACGACCGTCCGAGAACATGACGATGGCTTCGGCGTCCATTTCCTTGGCGGCCTTGACGATGGTCTCCACGGGCAGACCGTGGCGGATGACGGTCTGATAGGGGATGCCGGCATTGTCCAGTTCGGCGGCGAGAGGAGCCAGAAGGGCTTCGGCCTTGACGGCGATGTCCTGCTGGTCGCGCATGATGTTGGGCATGGGGGATCCCACGCTGGGCGCCACGGCGTGCAGCAGGATGATCTCCTTGGGATCAAGCTTCCTGGCCTGGCTCAGGGCCTTGAGGGCGCGTTCTCCGGAATGCTTGCCGCTCACGGGCAGAAGGACACGTTCGTAACTCATGTGGACTCCTTGCATAAAATAAGAGATGGCCCTTGTGGGCATTGAAGATTTAGTCTGGCACGACTCGCCCCTTTGTGCAAGAGGGCCTGTCGCGGCCTCCGCGCCGGGGCCGGGAACGAAAAAGGGCCGGTCAGCAGGACCGGCCCCGGTATGCGTATCAGGAACCCATGGAGATGCGGTGGCGTTCCACCGCCGTGGCCAGCTCGGGCAGCAGGTCGGTCACGGCCTGCAGATCCTTGGCGCGTCCGGCGCTCTCCACGCAGCGGGCCATGCGGCCCAGTACCCGGAAACCGTAGCTTTCGGCCTCGGCGGCCAGGCGTCCGGCGGCGTCGGCCACCAGGTGCAGACGGCGCTGTTCCAGGGCATAACCGGCCTCCGCCAGATATTTGTCCATACGCCACATGAGAGCGGGCAACGGATCCTCGGGGTCGTCCGGCGGCTGGGGCCGCTGGGGCATGGGCGGCACGGGCATGCGCGGCGTGGGGGCCACGGGCCGGGACGCCGTGCGGCGTTCGATCCAGGGATTGGTCGTGGCGGGGATGTCCGCCGTGGTTCCCGGCGTCTCTTCCCGCGGTGCATCCTTCCTGGGCATGGGGCGCGGTGTGCCCTGCCGTTCCTGCGCGGTCGCGGCCGGAGCCTGCGGGCTCCGGGCTTCTTCCTTGTCCTGGGGCTGGCCGTTGCCCGTGTGGAAACGGGAAAGGAAGCGCATCAGGGTGTTGGCCGCAGCCCTGGTCCGGCTGGTCTCTTCCCGGCCGCTGGCAAGAAGGGTGGTGCTGTCCGGCGTCATGTCCGGCAGGCTGGAAACGTCCTTGCTGCCGGGCACGGCCTGGGGCGTCTCTTCCACAGGCGCGCCGGGGAAGGCAGGCTGCGTCCCGGCGGCCGGGCCGGTACTGCTGCTCTTGCGGGGCTGCGGCGTGATGAGGGCCGATTTGTCCGTGGGCACCAGACTGGGCTTGCCCAGCTTGCGGGCGATCTCGTCCGGGCTGACGTCCCGGCGCAGGGGGCGGACCGTGACGACGGTCTCCACCGGAGCGGATACCGTTTCCTCCTGCCGGGGGGCAGGACGGTTGACCGGGGTGCCGATGGGCATGGGCTCGCCGACCCATTCACCGGCATGGCGCAGGCTGGGGCTCACATAGCCACCGGCAAGGGGACTGGCGACCGCCTCGACAGACGGGAAGGCAGGAGCCCTCGTGGCAGAGGCCTGTGCATCGGCGACCGGAGCTTCCGTGCGCTCCTTTTCGTCGACCGTGGCTCCCGTCGCGGCATCGGCCGGGGCCGCAGCGGCAGCATCCGCCGCCTCCTGCTGGGGCAGGGGCTCTTCCCGCGTCATATCGGCCGCCGGTGCGGCGGGTCCTGCTTCCTTCACCGGGGCTTCCGGCATGGCAGCCTCGCTCGTTTCCGCCGTTTCCGCCATCGGCACGGACGGGAAGTCCGGTGCCGCAGGTGCGGGGGGCGGGGCGACGTCTTCGGCCGCCTCGGGAGCGTTTTCGTTTTCCTGCACAGGGCTGTCCGCAGACGCGGCTTCCTCCGGCTGTACGGCATCGGACACAGGCGCTTCGTCAGCATCCGTACGCACGTCGCCGGTCTGTACATCATCAGCGGGCAGGGTCTGCTCGGCCGCAGTCTCCCGGGCCGGAGCCGGGAACGCCGGAGCGCTCGGGGGCACCGCGGCGGCTTCGTCCCGTGCGGGGGGCGTCACGTCAGCGTCGGCCACCGCTTTCGCACCAGCTTCTTCCGTGCTGTCCATTTCATCGGACAGGGTTTCAGCAGCGGCGTCGGCCGGAGCATCAGCATCCGCCGTCTCCTGCTGGGGCAGGGGCTCTTCCCGCGTCATATCGGCCGCCGGTGCGGCGGGTCCTTCTTCCTTCACCGGGGCTTCCGGCATGGCAGCCTCGTTCGTTTCCGCCGTTTCCGGCATCGGTACGGACGGGAAGTCCGGCGCCGCAGGCGCGGGGGCCGGGGCGATGTCTTCGGCCGCATCGGGAGCGTTTTCGTTTTCCTGTACAGGGCTCTCCGCGGGCGCGGCTTCCTCCGGCTGCACGGCATCGGCCACAGGCCGGGCGGTCTGGGCTGCGGGCGTATCGAGGCGCATGTCGTCCGTCAGGGGGAGGGGCTCCGTCTGGGCCGTATCCGCTGCAGCGGCCGCCGGAGCGGCGAACAGGTCAGGCAGATCCGCGCTTGCCGCGGCAGGAGCGGCCGGGGCCGTCTGCTGCGGGATATCATCGGTGGACAGGAGCAGGTCGGGCATGCCCTGGTCTGCCTGGGGGGCCGCGGCGGGGCCGAACAGGTCGGGCAGGGGGGCATCGGCCTGTCTGGTCTCGGGCAGGGGCGCACCCAGGTCGGCCACATCGTCATGGCTGCCCAGGATCTCGAGCACGGTCTCGCGCAGGGCGTCTTCCGAGACGGGCAGGGTCAGGGCATGGCTGAAACCGGCATGGGCCAGCGCATCCCACTGGCTCTGGTCGGGCGTCAGGGCCACGGCGCCGAAGGGGCCGGTCCTTTCGGCAAGGCTGTGGTAGCGGCGCAGCAGCGGCGCGGCGTCCACGGAAGCCTCGGGGCCGCAGACCAGCAGCACGGCAGCCGGTGTCCGGCCCTTGCGGGCCCCGGTTGCCAGACCGTGGGCCAGGGTGCCTGTCTCGTGGCAGGTGCAGGGCAGGTCGCGCAGCATGGCGCCCAGCTCGTGACGGGTGGCGGCATCGGGAGCGCAGACCAGGACCGTGGGCAGGTCCTCGCCGTCAGAAGCTTCCGGGAGATGCAGCTGCAGGGTGAAGATGACGGACGTGCCGCGGGGGCCGCTCTCCACGCCCAGGAAACCGCCGTGGGACGAAGAGAGTTCCCAGATACGGGCCAGGAGCGATGCGGAACGCTGTTCCGGGGGCAGGCCCGTGCCCGTGTCGCGCACCTGGAAGAGCAGATGTCCGGGGTGCTTGCTGTCCGGCACACGACGCACGGCAAAATGGATCTTGCCCCCCTTGGTGGCCCGCAGGGCATCTTCCAGCAACAGGCGGAGAACGTCTTCCAGTTCCCCGGCGGGGCCTTCGTAAAGCTGTTCGAGGTCGGCCGGGACATGCCAGCCCAGGGCGATGCCGGATTTTTCCGCCAGCGGGCGGCAGGTGTCATGGGCCTGCCGCAGCGTCTTGCGCAGATCGAAGACACGCTTTTCAGCGCGGGCCGTATCCGCGGGAGCCGGTGCCGCGGGTGCGGCAGCATCCCCGGCCGGGTCGTGCAGCAGGTTCAGGGCTTGCCGGGCACGGCGGCCCATGTTCTCCACACGGGAGCGGACATCATGGGGCAGGGCGCATTGTTCGAGCTGGCGGTTCTGTTCCACGATCTCGCGCAGGGGCGCGGCAAGGGCCTGCTCCAGACGCCGGATGGCCGTGGCGGAGGCGCTTTCGGCTTCCACGGTTGCCGGAGCGGGGGCAGGCTGGCTGAGGCCGGTCATGAGCGGCAGGGTGTTGCCGTCGGTATCCAGCAGGCGCAGGTTGGGGTCCGTGATGGTCTGGTTCCGGGCGGGGCGGCCCGGTGCCAGAGGATCGGCAGGTTCGGCGGAGGTGCCCGCTTCACGGCCGGGGGCGCTCATGCCCGCGATGATCAGGGCGCTGAGGGCCGTCCCCCACAGAGGCAGGGTGCCCTGGACGAAGGGCGGGAGCAGCGTCCCGAGGTCAAGGACGGCCAGCCCGGCCCCCAGTGCGGCCACGAGGCAGCCCAGCAGGAAACGGCGGGCTCCCGGCACGCCCATGAGCCAGGCGCCGAGCGTGGTGGGTACGAAGATCAGGGCCAGCATGGGCCAGAGCGGCAGGAAGCGCCCCAGCCAGCTGAAGTCGGGCCAGAGGGGCAGCAGGGCCAGCACGGCGCCGGGCAGGGAAAGCAGCAGGTACTGGATGTCCAGCAGGCGGGAATGGCTGGCGGTCTGCATCAGGTGCCGGGCCAGATGGGCCAGGAACATGAGGGCCAGGCCGGGGGCCATGGCGCTGACGGCGTCGGCGGGCGTGATGTTGCCGGCACCCAGGTCAGGCCCGCCCAGCACGGCATGGGTCAGGGCGGCGCCCACATACAGGGCCGTCCAGAAGCGCCACTGGCCGCGCTCGGTGATGCCGCGCAGCAGGGCCAGCAGCATGACCACGGCCAGGGCCAGCATGACGCCGGGGCCGAGCAGGCTTTCCGGCGCGCCCGCCAGATTGTCCAGGCTGCGCAGGGTGGGCGCGAACCAGAGGGGCGGCTGCCCGTCCAGACGGATGAAGCAGACCTGCGGCGTTTCCGCGGGCAGGGGCAGCGGCAGCAGGTTGCGCCAGTTGGCCTGGCTCTCCTGCCAGGTGGTCTGGCGGGAAAGCGGGTCGATGTCGGGCGTATAGAGGACGGCTCCGGCCGGGACGCCCTGGCCGAGGTCGAGCATCAGGGACTCGGTGCGCTCCGTCCCGGCGGCGGGGATCTCCAGACGCAGCCAGGTCACGCCGCTGCTGCGGGGCAGGGTCCTGGGATGCAGCGGCTGGAAAGAGGGCATCATGCCCGGCGTGGCCACTTCTTCCACGCTCATGTCGCCGTCCGTATCCAGAAAAGCCGAAAGGTAGGGCAGGATGCCCAGCTGTCCCGCGGCGGTGCCCTGGGGCGTCGCGGACAGGCTCACGGGCAGGGCGGGCGTGGGCGCGGGGGCCGGGGGCGGTGTCGGGACCGCCGGACAGGTGGCGGCCAGGCTCAGGACGAGCAGGAGCGGAATGACGATCAGGGCCAGCCTGCGGGAGCCGGCCTGTAGGGGAAGAAGGGGGTACGTCATGCTTTTTTACCTTGAGGGACATCTCCGTCACGGGGGAGACGGCCCGGGAAATACCGGGACGGCAGCAGGGACGGGAAGAGCGGACCGGTGGTCTGCGGACCACGGAAGGCACAGGGGCCGGTGGGCTGCCCCGGCCCGGGGGCGGGGCAGCCGGAACCGGATCAGTGCAGATGCTTGATCAGCTCCGAGACGGGCGTCCCGTCAGGGGCGTGGGCGTTGGGATCGGCGGCCAGCAGCTTGCGCCAGGCGGCTTCGGCCTCGTCTTTGCGCTTGAGGTCGTAGTAAAGGACGATGCCCTGATTGAACAGGGCGTTCCTGTGCCCGGGCTGGACGCGCTCCGCCTCGCGGAAGGCCTTGAGGGCATCCTCGAAGCGATGGAGCTCGCGGTACATGATGCCCAGGTCGGTCAGGACGTTGGCATTGCCGGGCTTCAGGCGCAGGGCGTTCTCATAGGCCGTGACGGCCGCGGAGGGGTTCTGGTTGTCGAACTGGAAGTTGCCCAGCTTGATCCAGTTCTCCGCCTTGTTGGGTTCCTTGACCACGGCTTCCTGCAGTTTGAGCAGGGCGCTGTTCAGTTCGGGGGAAAGGCCGGCCTTGGCCTGCTGTTGGGGGGCCGCCTGCTGCTGCGCGGGCTGCTGGGCCGGAGCGGCCGCCTGGGGCCGGGGAGCGGGGGCCTGACGGCTGTCCATGAAGCCGGGCAGCATGCTGCCGATGCACAGGCCCAGGGCAAGGGCCACCACCACGCTGACCAGACAGGTGGTGAGGGAAACGGTGGTGACTCGGGCCGGGGCCGCCGTCCGGGCCTGATCCTGTGCGGGGGCCTGGGGCTTGTCCTTGACCGGCGCGGGCTGCTGGGAAGTCTTCTTCTTGGCCATGATCGCTCCTCTGCGTGCATGAAAGTGCCGCCGTCACGGCGGCTTCGTCCTGTGCGCTGTTCCTTGCGCTGTGAAAGTGGGGGCAAGAGTAGCCGCAGGCAGGTAAAGAGGCAAGTCTGCCCTGCCTGCGGCCCTGTCCGGCATCCTGTGCCGGGCCTAGTTGAAACTGAGGGTCGCGCGGCCCTGTTTGAGCATCATCCGGGCCAGCGGCAGGTCGCGCCACCACAGGGCGGCCTCGTTGCCCGCAAGGCCGGTCTGGCGGCTCTGGCCGCTGAGCAGGGCCGTGATGTCGCTGATGTCGTCCAGCACCAGGCTGTGCGCCGGGTCGGGGACGGCGGGCAGCAGGCAGCGCAGACGGGGCGCCATGTGCAGGCGGCCGCCTGCCATGCGGCCCAGCAGGGCGCCCTGCCAGGTGAAGCCCTGCGGCAGCAGCAGGTCGGCATGGGCCGGGATGAAGCGCACCTGCTCGCCGTAGATGCGTGCCTCACCGGCGGGCAGACGGTCGGGATCGCAGCAGGGCCCGGCCAGGGCGCTGCGGGGCACCACCTGGCCCTGGGGCAGGGCAGGACGGGCATCGCGACGGCTGCGGCCACGGGCCGCGTTACGGGCGGCCGTGCGGGCATCGGGCTCGGCGGAGAGGGGCGGCAGTTCGGGCAGGGGGGCGTCCGCGGGCTTGCGCAGCAGGGCCACATAGAAGCCCTGGGCCGCCGAGCGTTCGCCGTCCACGCGCAGGGTGCCCTCGCCGCCGGGGCGCTGTTCCCAGACGAAGCCCTCGAAGGGCGTCAGGTGTTCGCGCACCAGTCCCAGCTCCCCTTCGGCAAAGCGCACCTGCGCTTCGTTCTCGTCATCGTTGGTGGTGCAGGTGGAGAAGACCACGCGGCCGCCGGGGCGCAGCAGGCGCGCGGCATGGGCCAGCAGCAGCTGTTGCAGGCCCACCAGGCCCTTGAGCTTGTCGCCCTGCCAGAGCTTGAGGACCTGGGGGTTCTTTTCCACCGTGCCCCAGCCGGAGCAGGGGGGATCCAGCTGGATGGCGTCCCAGGTGCCGGGCGTCAGGGGCAGGGCCTGGCCCTCGAAGGAGCAGGTGCCCACATGCGGCAGGTTGCAGGCGTGCAGGTTGGCCCGCAGGGTGGCCAGACGGGCGCGGGAAAGCTCGTTGCCCAGCACGAAGCCGTCGGGGCCGGTGAGCTGGCCCAGGAAGCCCGTCTTGCTGCCCGGGCTCGCGCACATGTCCAGCACTGCTTCGCCCTGCCGCGGCGCCAGGGCCAGGGGCGGCAGCATGGAAGACCTGTCCTGGATATAGATGTAGCCGAAAAAGGCGGCCAGCGAGGAGCCCAGCGGCCGCGGTTCGCACAGCAGGCGGCGGCAGAAGGGCGAGAACGGCTCGGGTTCGAACTCATAGCCCTGGGCGCGCAGCAGGCTCTCCACCTGCGGCATCTGCTCCGGAGGGCAGACCAGACGAAAGGAACGCCCCGTGGGGCGGGAAGGATTGGCGGTACTCATGGGCCTTTCTTATCTGTTCCGTCTGGAGGGGGCAAGAGCGTCCGCGGCAGGGGGCCCCAAGGAGCGCAGGACCGCGCCGGAACAGCGGATACGGCTTTCAAGTTGCGCGGCAGGCCAAGTGTCGCTATAGTTCCGGTGCCGCAGGCCGTACGGTACCTGCCGCGACAGCGGCAGAGACCCCGGCCGGGCGAGCCCTCCTGTGCGAGGGCGGTCGACGTACGCAGAGAACTGCAAGGAGATTTTGAATGAAATTTGCCATGAAGCTGGCGTTTGCCGCCTGCCTGATGCTGGTGATGGGCCTCCAGGCCCAGGCTGCCCAGGCAAAGTCTTTCGTGCTGCTGCCTTTTGAGGTGCACGCGCCCCAGAACTACAGCTACCTGTCCAAGGCCGTGCCTTCCACGCTGATGGGTCGTCTCAGTGCCACGGGCGCTACGGGCACCATGGGCCCCCGTGCGGCCGGCTCCGCCGCCGAAGCCCGCAAGTTCATCGGCGGTGCCGACTATGCCCTGTGGGGCACGGTGAGCGTCATGGGCAATGACTGCACCATCGTCCTCAACAGCGTGGACAAGAAGGGCTCCACCTGGACCAATACGGCCCAGGGCCCCATGAGCGCCCTGAACGCCACGGTGCAGCGCCTCGCGGGCGCCTTCTCCTCCGAGGTGCTGGGCGTCGCCGGTGCCGCCGCTGCCAGCCGCGGCGGCCGTTCGGACATCATCCGCAACGAGACCGGCCAGACGGAATCCTACCTGAACCCCCAGTTCCGCTATCAGGGCAACTCCGCCGACGGTTCCCGCATCCGCAGCCAGCGCCTCAAGGACGAGATGGTGGACATGGCCGTGGCCGACTTCAACGGTGACGGCCGCAACGAGATCGCTATCCTGCACGACCATCGCCTGGTCATCTACAAGTGGGGCAACGACGGCCGTCTGGGCAAGCTGGGCGAGATCACCATCTCCCGCAGCAACCTGAACTTCTCCATGCGTGCCATCGACCTCAACCGCGACGGCGCCAAGGATCTGGTGGTGGCCACCTTCGAAGAAGAGAACAACCGCCCCTACACCTACTTCTACGGCTTCCGCGGCAACAAGTTCACGGAAGTGGCCAAGCGCTGCTCCTACTTCGCCAGCGTCATCAACCTGCCGCCTTCCTACCAGCCCACGCTGGTGGGCCAGGGCTGGGACTCCATCAAGCTGTTCGCCCCCGGCGTGCACATCATGGTCAAGCAGAACGGCTCCTATGGGCTGGGCCAGCGCATCAACCTGCCCAGCGGGGCCAACGTCTTCAACGTGGCCTGGCTCCCCGGCAAGAACGGTGACCAGCTGGTCATGCTGACCGACGACGAACGCCTGAAGATTTTCCAGGGCGCCAACCAGACCCTGATCCATACCACCATGGAACGCTTCTCCGGTTCCGCCACCGGCATGGAACACTACAAGGGCATGCCGGGCCTGGGCGTGGACCGCAACTACCAGATGCCCAGCAAGTACTTTGCCCCCATGCGCCTCATCGTGGCCGACATCGGCCATACCGGCGAATACACCCTGCTGGTCAACAAGCCCATCTCCACGGCGGCCCAGATCTTCGACCGCTACCGCTACTTCCCCCAGGGCGAAGTGCACGCCCTGTTCTGGGATGGCGTGGGCCTGGGCCTGAAGTGGAAGACCCGCCGCATCCGCGGTTCCGTGGCGGCCGTGGACCTGGCCGACTTCAACAACGACGGCATCCTGGACCTGGTGGTGGGCCTGAACACCTCGCCCGATCTGGGTGTGGGCAGCCGTCAGTGCATCGTCACCGCCTATCCGCTGGACGTGTCGCAGATGAACCCCAACGCTCCTGCCGACCTCAGCGATTTTGAAGTGACCCCCAACTACTAACACGTAAGAGGATGCAGCCCCGTTCCGTGTCGCAGCGGCACGGGACGGGGCTTTTTCAGCAGCTCCGGCTGCCGGAAAGTTTTCCGTATGTCTATTTTTCAGGGAGGAGAGGTTGTGCGCATCCTGGTTATCGGTTCTGGCGGGCGTGAGCACGCCCTGGTGTGGAAGCTCAAGCAGAGCCCTCGGGTAAGTGAAGTTTTTGTGGCCCCCGGCAACGGCGGTACGGCCCGTGAGGGCGCCATCAACGTGGCCGTGGACGCCGGAGACCTGGACGGTCTGGTGGAACTGGCCCGCAAGGAAAAGATCGACCTGGTGGTGCCCGGTCCCGAACTGCCCCTGACCAAGGGCATCACCGACCGCATGCGTGAGGCCGGCATCCCCTGTTTCGGCCCGGATGCCTACTGTGCCCGTCTGGAAGGCAGCAAGGCCTTCGCCAAGGACGTCATGAACCGCGCCGGTGTGCCCACGGCCCACAGCCAGGTCTTCACCGATCCCGACAAAGCCAAGAACGCCGTGGTCAAACTGGGTGCCCCCCTGGTGGTCAAGGCCGACGGCCTGGCTGCCGGCAAGGGCGTGGTGGTGGCCATGACCACCCAGGAAGCCCTGGATGCCGTGGACGACATCATGTGCAAGCGTGCGCATGGTGCCGCCGGTGCCAAGCTCGTCATTGAGGAGTTCCTCGTGGGCGAGGAAGCCTCCTTCCTGTGCCTGTGCGACGGCAAGACCGCCGTGCCCCTGCCTTCCGCCCAGGACCACAAGGCCGCCTATGACGGCGACCAGGGCCCCAATACCGGCGGCATGGGCGCCTACAGCCCCGCCCCCATCCTGCCCTACAACGAGGCCGAAGCCATGGCCGATACGGTCATCCGTCCCATCCTGGCCGCGCTGGCCAAGGACGGCCATCCCTTCGTGGGCGTGCTCTATGCCGGTCTGATGATGACCGAGAACGGCCCCAAGGTGCTGGAATACAACACCCGTTTCGGTGACCCCGAATGCCAGCCCCTGCTGATGCGTCTGGAAGGCGATCTGGTGCAGATCATGCTGGACTGCATCGAGGGCAAGCTCCGTCCCGAGAGCCTCACCCACACCTCCCAGACCGCTCTGGGCGTGGTGGTGGCCGCCGAAGGCTATCCGCACGCCTATCCCAAGGGCATGGTCATCGAAGGTCTGGACGAAGCCGACGCCCTGCCCGGCGTCAAGGTCTTCCACAGCGGCACCAGCATGGACGGCGACAAGACCCTTTCCAGCGGCGGCCGCGTGCTCTGCGTGACCGCGCTGGGCGATACCCTGGCCGACGCCCAGGCCCGTGCCTATGAGGGCGTGAAGGCCATCCGCATGGACAAGAGCTTCCACCGCAGCGATATCGGCCAGAAGGGCATCCGCCGTCTGGAACAGCTGGCGCAGGAAGAAAAGTAAGCAACCGCGGCCCTGTGCCGCCATAAAGGAACATCTATGGCTCAAGTCGTCATCATGATGGGCTCCAAGTCCGATGAAGAAAAGGTCAGCCCCTGCGTGGACGTGCTGCGTTCGCTGGGCATCTCCTATCTCTTCACGGTCAGCTCCGCCCACCGTACCCCCGAGCGCACGGAAAAGATCCTGCGCGAACAGGAAGCCGCCGGCGCCAAGGTCTTCATCTGCGCCGCCGGCATGGCCGCGCACCTGGCCGGTGCCGTGGCCGCCCGCACCACCCGTCCCGTCATCGGCATCCCGGTCTCCGGCGGCCTGATGGGCGGCATGGACGCCATGCTCGCCACTGTGCAGATGCCTCCCGGATTCCCCGTGGCCACCGTGGCCATGGACAAGGCCGGTGCCCGTAACGCCGCCTGGCTGGCCGCCCAGATCCTGGCCGTGGCCGATCCCGCGCTGGATGAAAAGATCCGCGCCGCCCGCGCCAAGATGCAGGCCGGTGTGGAAGAAGCCGCCGCCGAGATCGAAGCCAAGTACGGCTGCTAGCCGGCCGGTACACCAGCAAACAAAAAGCCCTCCGTTCGCGGAGGGCTTTTTGTTTGGCAGCGGCCTGGCTGCATCACATATCCTGAAACAGAAAATCCCGGGGACGGGGACCTGCCCGCTTCCCATACCTGTCCGTCATGCCGGATCGTCCCGGTCCATGCCCGGATGGCGGCTCCTCCGGCCAGTGACGGGGACCGGCCGGTCAGACCGGAAAAAGGTTTTTTCGGGGCGGGGGAGAGTTTGAGAGGGGGAGGGGCAGTTTTGTCCAAAAAACGCCCCTCTCCCTCTCAACGAAGCATCATTGCCCTAAAAACAGCATTTGCCGTCCAGACCGCAGGCAGCGCCCTGGGCGACGGGGCTTTCGCGGACACCGCGCAGGGCATCGTCCAGCTTGGCCCGGACGCTGGCGTAGTCGCTGTAACCGCGGGCCAGCAGGGTGCGCTGGCCGTCGTGCTCCAGATACAGGGTCGGATAAAGGAGGAATTCGTCCATGACCTCCTCGGCTTCGGCGGCGTCATGCCGGGCGGCGCTCCGGATGGCGGGGTCCGCCATGGCGGTGGTCAGGGCGTCGGCGGGCGTTCCCGCAGGCAGCCAGGCGGCCGCGATGGCAGCCTGTTCCCCGGCGGCCATGACATCACGGCCCTGGGCATAGAAGGCCATCTGGAAGGCCTCCATCTGTTCCAGCTCGTGACCGGGGGCCAGATGGCGCAGGGCGGCCAGGGGCAGGTTCATGGCCGGGGAATGCATGAGCAGGTCCGGGCCCGTACCGGCCACGGCCTGTTCCAGGGCCTGGCGGAAATGTTCCGTGGACTGGCCGGTGGTCTCCTGCAGGCGGGCGAAGAATTCCCGGATGGTGGGGTATTCTTCCAGCATGCCGGTGAGGGTCTGGGGCTCGTCCATAAGGTTGCCGCCCAGCACGCGCACGGGCAGTTCGGGATGTTCCGCAGCCAGGCGGCGCATGACCGGCGCGAAGCCGTAGCACCAGGGACAAAATACGTCGGTGAGATAGAGGAGGTTCATGGCCGCAGCATACGCTTTTGACCGGGGAAGAAAAGGCCCGGCCGGAGCGGCATGGACAGAACTGGGGGCAGGTCTCTGGCATTGTGGGGAGCGCTGAAAAAACTTTTTTGATTTTTTTGTTGACAAGGAAGAGGCTTTTTGGCAATGTGCCTTCTTGCCGAGGGGCTGTAGCTCAGTTGGGAGAGCGCTTGAATGGCATTCAAGAGGTCAGGAGTTCAATTCTCCTCAGCTCCACCAAAAAGGAAATCAGGGTTTGCGGAAACGCAGACCCTTTTTTCGTTTTCGGCTCCCGCCGTTTTTCTCCCCCCCCGCCACATGACGCCATTGTGTCATTCTGTGACATTTTCACGGAGCCCGTCTTCCCCCGTTGCCCTTTTTCTCTTAGCGCGCTACTAGGGGAAAAGGACCGTCAATGACCCGGTCCAAAGAAGGAGGAAGATGAGATGAAAGGTTTGTTCGCTTCCCTGGCAATGCTTTGCGCCCTGTGCTTGGCCCTGCCCGCCGACCAGGCCAAGCCCCTTCCCGGTGCCAAGTACACCTACACCCTGAAAAGCGTCATGCCCGTGGCCGGTCGCCAGGGCGTGGCCTGCGACGGCAAATTCATCTATGTGAGCTGCAGCAAGGCCCTGTACAAGTACGACATGAACGGCAAACTGGTGGCCGAGAACAAAAATCCCTTCGAAGGCTACTCCATCCCCTCCAACCACATCGGTGACATCGACGTCTACAACGGCGAGATCTATGTGGGCGCCGAAAACTTCATGGACGGCGTGGGCAAGGACATCCAGATCGCCATCCATGACGCCAACACCCTGAAATTCAAGCGCACGTTCAAGTTCGAGCCCAAGTCCGGCCAGGAAGAAGTCTCCGGCATCACCGTGGACCCGGTCAAGAAGACCGTGTGGATGTGCTCCTGGGTGGGCGAAGAAAGCGGCCGTCATCTGTATGAATACGACCTCAAGGGCAACTACCTGCGCAAGGTGCATCTGCAGCCCGTGCCGCAGTGGGTGCAGGGCGTGTTCTACTACAACGGCTCCCTGTTCATGACCGCTGACGACGGCACCGCCGACGATAACGAGCCCGACCATCTGTACCGCATCGACATCACCTCGGACAGCAACGCCCATGTGTACATGGAAAAGGTCTTCGACGAAGCCATCAAGCAGGGCGAGATCGAAGGTCTGTGCGTGGATCCCTCCACCGGCGACCTGCTGGTGCACATGAACCGTGGCGCCCGCATCGTGCTGGGCATGGGCAAGGGCTTCTACCCCGGCTACACCGAGGAAGTCCACGAGATCTACCGCTACAGCATGGAAGCCAAGCAGCCCCCGCGCCGCTAGGCATCGTGTCCTACCTGCCTTTCCGGGCCGCCTTCGGGCGGCCCTTTTTCGTGCCCGCCTCCCTTGACGCCGCCTGCCCCGCCCGCTATGCCCATGCCTCAAGCTTTCCGCAGGAGACAGGCATGGACCTTCGCAAAATACTGCTCATTTCCCTGGGGCACCTCAGCTGCGACCTCAACGGCGGCGCGCTGCCCTCGCTGATGCCCTATCTGGCCGCGGCCCACGGCTTCAACTATCAGGCCGCGGGCGCCCTGATGTTCGCCTATTCGGCCACCTCTTCCCTGGTGCAACCCGTATTCGGCTATCTGGCCGACAAACACGCCCGTTCCTGGTTCGTACCGCTGGCCGTGCTGCTGGCGGGCGGCAGCCTGGGTCTGGTGGGTTTTCTGGACAGTTACTGGGCCATCTTCCTCACCCTCATGCTCTGCGGCGTGGGCGGCGCCCTGTTCCATCCCGAAGGGGCCCGCTATGCCAATCTCGTCTCCGGCAACCGCAAGGGCGCGGGCATGAGCATCTTTTCCGTGGGCGGCAACAGCGGCTTCGTGGTGGGGCCGCTGCTGGTGGCCGGGGCCACCTTCGTGGCGGGCCTGCACGGCACGGCCGTGTTCCTGCTGCTGGCCCTGTGCACGGCCTCGTTCCTCTTTTTCCAGATGCGCGGCTGGCAGCGCCAGATCCCCCAGAGCAATGCCGCCGCAGGACAGGCCGAACCGCGCAACGACTGGCATGCCTTCGGCGTGCTGACCCTGGTCATCGCCTCGCGCTCCATCCTTTTCCTGGGCTTCAATACCTACATCCCCATGTACTGGCATGACGTCTTCGGCCAGAGCAAGGAATTCGGCGCCATGATGCTGGCCTTCTTCTGCGTCTGCGGCGTCAGCAGCAACGTGCTGGGCGGCTTCCTGGCCGACAGGATCGGCTATGCCCGCATCATCCGCCTTTCGTGGTGGCTGGCCCTGCCCGCGGCCCTGGCCTTCGCCTGGGTGGACAGCATGTGGCTGGCGGCCCTGCTGCTGGCCCCGCTGGCCGTGGGCCTGTTCGCGCCCTTCAGCTCCATGGTGGTGCTGGGCCAGAAGCTGCTGGCCCGCAACATGGGCTTCGCCTCGGGCGTGACCCTGGGCCTGCCCATGACCCTGGGCGGCATGGCCATGCCCCTGCTGGGCTGGATCGCGGACAATTTCGGCGGGCTGGGCACGGCCATGGCCTGCCTGGTGCCCGTGGCGGCCCTGGGGGCGCTGGCCTCCCTGCGCCTGCGGGACGACGCCGCCGGGGAGCGTGCCTGATGCCGGTCGCCGGTCTTGCAAGCCCCGTGGGGCCGCTCTGGCTCACGGAAGAGGACGGGCATCTGGTAGCCCTGGACAGGACATGCCCGTCCCCGGTCCACTGCCCGCCCGAGGCCATCTCCCTGCCGGGACAGCCCGTGGCGAGCCCCCTGCTGCACGAGGCCCGGGAACAGCTGGCAGCCTACTTTGCGGGCCGCCTGCGCCGCTTCGACCTGCCGCTGGCCCCGCAGGGGACGCCCTTCCAGCTGCGCGTCTGGCGGGCCCTGCAGGACATCCCCTACGGACGGACCTGCTCCTACGCCGAACTGGCCGCGGCCGTGGGCAGTCCGCGTGCCTGCCGTGCCGTGGGCCAGGCCAACGGCCGCAACCCGCTGATGATCGTCATCCCCTGCCACAGGGTCATCGCCGCCGGTGGCGGCCTGGGCGGCTACAGCGGCGGTCTGGAGGTCAAACGCTTCCTGCTGCGTCTGGAGGCGGGGCTGCCCCTGCCGGCAGACCGCTGACGCCCCCTGCTCCCTCCCCGGCGGTTGCCTCCTGACGCGAGTACAGGTATTATGGATAAGTTCGTATCTTTACTGTCGTTTTTGATACAGAACTGCAAAATGACAGTAAAAGTATGACATACTTTGTCATAATACCCTGCCCTTCAGCCCCAGAGTGCGGACCATGAACACGATCAATACCATCTGTATCGTCGATGACGACGAGGAAATCCGCTCCTTGCTTTCCGACTATCTGCGTCGCAACGGCTTTTCCACCTGCACGGCGGGGAACGCGGCGGAGTTCCTCGAGATCCAGCGCCGCGTGCCCTGCAGCCTGATCGTCATGGACATCATGCTTCCCGGCATGAACGGGCTGGAGCTTTTCCGTACCCTGCGCGCCGAATCCACGGTGCCCGTCATCTTCCTCACCGCGCTGGGCGACATCACCGACCGCATCGTGGGCCTGGAGCTGGGCGCCGATGACTACCTGAGCAAGCCTTTCGAGCCCCGCGAGCTGCTGGCCCGCATCCGTACCGTGCTGCGCCGCACCGAAGGCAGCGCCCGACGCGACCAGCCCGAGACCACGCCCCTGCAGTTCGCAGGCTGGCTGCTGGACCGCAGCGCCCGCCATCTGGTGGCGCCCGACGGGGTGGTGGTCTCCCTGAGCGGAACGGAATACCGCCTGCTGGAGATCTTTTTGCAGAACCCCCAGCGGGTGCTCAGCCGCGACGAGCTGCTGGAACGCACCCAGGGCCGCAACGCCGTGCCCTATGACCGCAGCATCGACGTGCAGATCAGCCGCTTGCGCACCCGCCTGCGCGACAACGGACGCGAGCCCCAGCTCATCAAGACCGTCCGCGGCGACGGCTACGTGCTGGCCACGGACGTGCGCCCGCAGTTCGTGCGCCCGGCCCTGCCCGTGGATGCCCCCATCATGCCCGGAAAGTAGCATGCGCGCCTTCCTTGCCCGTCTGCTGCGCGGCCTGACCTCCACCACGCTTTCCGCACAGCTGGCGGGCATGCTCATCGGCGGCATCCTTTTCCTGCACGGCGTGGCCACCTTCACGGTCCAGCTGGTGGAAGAACGGCAGGCGGCCCGCTCCGCCCTGCTGGAACAGGCCAACAGCCTGGCCCTCTCCCTCCAGCTCCTGCACTCCGAACCCTTCGAGTACAAGCGCTCCCTGCTGGAGCGGCTGGAACGCCTGGACGTGGTCCACCTGAGCCTGAGCGATGCCCCCAATCCGGCCCGGCAGGCCAGGGATGAACGCGCCCTGTATCTGCGTGACCGCCTGCGCAAGAACCTGAACAGCATCGAGACCGATCTGGACACCCGCGAGATGCTGACCGAGGTCCAGCGCGTGCATGTGGCCGACAGCATGAACCCCACCCTGCGCCGCCATGTGCCCTGGACGCATGTGTACGAAAGCCGGGTGAGCGTGCGCCTGGACGACGGCAAGTGGCTGTGTGTGGTCATCAGCAGCGATGCCTATGATTTCTCCCCCAGCCAGGCCTCCCTGACCATGCTCCTGCTGGAAGCGGGCCTGCTGATCCTGCTCATCCTGGTGGTGGTGCATCGCGTGGTGCGGCCCTTGCGGGTGCTCTCCGGCAAGGCCGAGAGTTTCGGCCGCAACCTCTACACCGCCCCCCTGCCCGAAGACGGGCCCACCGAAGTGCGCGAGGCCGCCCGGGCCTTCAACAAGATGCAGGAGCGCATCCGCGCCGGTGTGGGCCAGCACGAACGCATCCTGGCCGCCGTGGCCCACGACCTGCGCACCCCCCTGACCCGCATCCGCCTGCGCGTGGAGAGCATGGACCCCGCCTCCCCCCTGCGGGCCAAGCTGCTGGGAGACATCGACATCCTGGGCGGCATCATGGCCAACAGCGCCGAGCTCACCCGCGGCAGCGCCCGCGACGAGGCCGCCGTGCGCATGGACATGAACGCCCTGCTGGACAGCCTGGTCTCCGACCGGCAGGACATGGGACAGGACGTCAGCCTCGAAGGCAGCTGTGCCCGCCCCTGGACGGTGCGCCCCAACAGCTTCCGCCGCTGCCTCTCCAACCTGCTGGACAACGCCCTGCGCTATTCCGGCAGTGTCCGCATCCAGCTCCGGGAAAAAGACGATATCCTGCAGATCGACGTGCTGGACGACGGCCCGGGCATCCCCCCCGACATGCTGGAACAGGTCTTCGAGCCCTTCTTCCGCCTGGACGAGGCACGCAGCCCCCACACCGGCGGCAGCGGCCTGGGCCTGAGCATCGCCCGCAGCATGGCCTGCCGCAACGGCGGGGAACTGAGCCTGCACAACCGGCCGGAAGGCGGCCTGTGCGCCCGCCTGTGCCTGTACCGGTCGGCCATGGAGACGGAAACACTGTAGCCAGCGCCCCGCAGGGATGACGGGGAGAGCGCCATGCGGCCACAGCCGGGGCTCCCTTCAGGGCGTCTTCGGCCTCCGCGTTCCCGGTGTCTTGCGTCAGGCCGCTTTTCCCCGCCGCTCCCGGGATGCCCTGCGGCCCCACGCCTCCTGCCGCCCGTAACGATGCCTCTGCATCCTCCTTTTCCCCACAGGGATGGCCGCACGGCCCGCAGCCGCCCTTTTCTCTCCACTGTGCCGCAGGAAGCAAAGGCTTTGCACCCGGCAGGCATTGCGGTATGCTTTTCTGCCGTCCGGCCCGTCACGCCGGTGCACAAGGAGAAGCCATGAAGAACTTTTTGACCCTGCAATCCGTGGAGACCGTGCTGGGGCATCTGCGCGCCCTGCCCGTCCTGCCCGCGGAGACCGTCCCCCTGACGGATGCCCTGGGCCGCCGCCTGGCGGAAGCCCTGCACGCCCCTGCCGACCTGCCCGGTTTCGACCGTTCCACCGTGGACGGATTCGCCGTGCGCGCCCGTGATGTCTTCGGCGCGCAGGAAGGTTCCCCCGCCCTGCTGGAATGCGTGGGCGACTGCCCCATGGGTGCCGTGCCGGACATCAGCCTCCAGCCCGGCCAGTGCGCGCGCATCCTCACGGGCGGCATGCTGCCCGAGGGCGCGGATTGCGTGGTCATGGTGGAATATTCCCGCCCGGCCGGCGGCAACATGGTGGAGCTCACCCGCACCCAGGCCCCCGGTGACCATGTGGTCATGCGTGACGAGGACGCCGCCGCCGGTGACTGCATCATCCCCGCGGGCCGCAAACTGCGCCCGCAGGAGATCGGTCTGCTGGCCTCCTTCGGACAAAAGGACGTGGCCGTACGCCGTGCGCCCCGGGTGGCCATCATCTCCACCGGTGACGAGGTGGTGCCCATCGGGAGCGAGCCCCGCCCCGGCCAGGTACGGGACGTCAATTCCTACAGCCTTGCCGCCCTTTGCCGCAGTGCCGGTGCCGAGCCGACGCTGGCCGGTCTGGTGCGCGACGACGCCGAGGCCCTGCGCCGCACGGTGCTGGCCGCGCTGGACGAGGCCGATGTGGTGGTGGTCTCCGGCGGTTCCTCCGCCGGTATGCGCGACCATACCGTGGACGTCTTCACCTCCGTGCCCGGCAGTGAGCTGCTGACCCACGGCGTGGCCATCAGCCCCGGAAAGCCCTTCATCCTGGCCCGCAGCGGCGGCAAATGCCTCATGGGCCTGCCCGGCCATGTGAGCAGCGCCCTGGTCTGCGCCCGCGCCTTCCTCGTGCCCTTGCTGGAACACCTGCAGGGCAGCGCCGGGGACGAGCTCGTCCCCTCCCTCACCGCCCGCCTGACCCGCGCCGTGGCTTCGGCCCAGGGCCGCCGCGACTACATCCGCGTCAAACTGGTGCCCGCCAGCGCCACGGCCCTCGAGGCCGCCTGGCTGCCCCAGGGCCTGGACTGCTCCGATGTGGACTGGCTGGCCCAACCGCTCATGAAGCCTTCCGGCGTGGTCTCCGGCCTGGTGGAGGCCGACGGCCTCGTCATCTGCGCCGAGAACCGCGAAGGCCTCACCGCCGGGGAACGCGTGCGCGTGGAGCTGCTGGCGTAGATCCAGATCTTTTCGGGGGAAGGAACCCCCTTTTACTAGCGCAAAAAGGGGGTTCCTTCCCCCGTGCCCCCATCTTCCCCCCAATGCGCTTTATAAACGGACTGACCGCCTGTCGTTTTTGAAATGACGGCCCCGTTCCAAGGCGGGAACGGGAAAAGATGTCATGCCGACACCGGAGAGGATGTAATACCTTCCGGTCATGCGGCGGGAAGCCCTTCCGGCCTCCATTCGAGATATTGGGAGATATTTATGAAACGCGAACGTCATACCTATCTGACTTTGCAGACCGTGGAGGCCGCCCGCCAGGGCTGGCTGGACCGCATCAGCGCCGAGGGCCGCGAGCTGGCCACGGAGCGCGTGCCCCTGTCGGCGGCCCTGCACCGCGTGCTGGCCGAGCCCGTGGCCGCGCGCCGCTCTTCCCCGGCCTTCCACGGCGCGGCCATGGACGGCATCGCCGTCAACGCCGAATCCACCTTCACCGCTTCCACCCGGCGGCCCCTGCGCCTGACCATCGGCACCGACGCGTTCTGGATCAATACCGGCCATCCCCTGCCCGCAGGCACCAATGCCGTGGTCATGGTGGAGAACGTCAACACCGAGCCCGACGGACAGCATGTGGTCATCGAAAAGGCCGCCTTCCCCTGGCAGCATGTGCGCAAGCTGGGCGAGGACATGGTGGCGTCCGAGATCATCCTGCCGCCCGGCGTCTGCATCGGCCCCTACGAGCTGGGCGCGCTGGCCGCGGGCGGCGTGCTGGAACCGCTGGTGTTCAAAAAGCCCCGCGTGGGCATCATCCCCAGCGGCACCGAGATCGTGCCCCTCACCGAGGCCCGCGAAGAAGACCTGTGCGCGGGCCGCTGCCTGCCGGAGTTCAACTCCTACATCTTCTCGGCCATCGTGCAGGAGGCCGGAGGCGAGGCCTTCACCCTGCCCATCGTGCCTGACGATCCCGAAGCCATCAGCGCGGCCATCGACGCGGCCATCGACCAGGGCGCGGATCTGGTGCTGCTCAACGCCGGCTCCTCGGCGGGCAGCCACGACTATTCCGCCGACGTCATCGCCCACAAAGGCGAGCTGCTGACCCACGGTGTGGCCGTCATGCCCGGCAAGCCCACGGCCCTCGGCATGGTGCGCGGCGTGCCCATCATCGGCTCGCCGGGCTATCCCGTCTCGGCCATCGTGGCCCTGGAAGAGTTCGTCCAGCCCCTGCTGGCCCTGCTCCAGAAGCGCTGCCTGGCCCACCGCGAAACGGTCACGGCCCTGCCCGTCAATCCGCTGCCCTCCCGCCCCGGCATGGAAGAACGCATCCGCGTCAAGCTGGGCCGGGTGGACGACACCTTCTTTGCCGTGCCCCTGCCGCGCGGCGCGGGCACCGTCACCAGCCTGAGCCGGGCCGACGGCATCATCAGCGTGGCCCGCGACTGCGAAGGCATCAGCCGTGACGAGCCCGTGCAGGTACAGCTGCTGCGCCCCCGCCAGCAGGTGGAAGGCACCCTGCTGGCCATCGGCAGCCACGACAACACCCTGGACCTCATCGACAGCTTCCTGCGCCGCGAGCATCCGCGCTTCCGTCTGGCCTCGGCCCATGTGGGCTCGCTGGGCGGCCTCATGGCCCTCAAGCGCCACCAGTGCCATCTGGCGGGCAGCCATCTGCTCAATGATGCCGACGGCGTCTACAACCGCCAGGCCCTGCGCGACAACCTCCAGGGCGAGCCCATGCTGCTGGTGCGCCTGGTGGACCGCGAACAGGGCCTCATCGTGGCCCCCGGCAACCCGCTGGGCATCCATGACATCGCCGACCTTGCGCGCGAGGACGTGCGCTTCATCAACCGCCAGCGCGGCAGCGGCACCCGCGTGCTGCTGGACTACCGCCTGAAGCAGCTGGGCATCCGCCCGCAGCAGCTGGCCGGGTATGAGGACGAGGAATACACGCACATGAACGTGGCCGCCGCCGTGCTTTCCGGCCGCGCCCATACCGGTCTGGCCGTGCGCGCCGCCGCCTGCGCCCTAGGCCTGGACTTCGTTCCCGTGGGCGTGGAGGAATACGACCTGGTCATCCCGCAGCGCTATGCCGAAGACGAACGCATCCTCGCCCTGCTGGATGTCATCCGCTCCGAGGCCTTCCGCAAGGAAGTGGCCGCCCTGGGCGGCTACGGCGTGGAAAAGACCGGTCAGGTCATCTGGGAATACGACGGCCGCTAGGCCGGGATAGTGTTGGGAGCTCTTCGGGGGAGGGGGACAACGGGCCTTTTCGGGCTTCCCCCCTTCCCCCGTCGCGTCTCATCAAGAAAAAAAGATAGCCAGAGTGCCGCTGATGCGCGCGTTCCGGGATAAAGAGGATACTGATGGATGAGCTGACCTTGCTGGCAGATCTGCACAAAGCAGGACTGCGTCAGGGCCCGGGCAGCCCGGACGTCACTCGCCGGGCCATGGTGCTGGCAGGACTTGACGGTTCACGCCCGCTGGAAATTGCGGATATCGGCTGCGGCACAGGCGGCGCCAGCCTGGAGCTGGCCCGGATGCTGGATGCCCGGATCACGGCCGTGGACTTTCTGCCTTCCTTCCTGGACGTCCTGCGGCAGCGTGCGCAGGCCCAAGGGCTGGGGGAGCGGATCATGACGCTGGAAGCATCCATGGACGCCCTTCCCTTCACGGATGCATCCTTTGATGTCATCTGGTCGGAAGGAGCTGTCTACAATATGGGCTTTGAGGCCGGAATAGCCGCTTGGAAACGCTTCCTCAAGCCCGGCGGTAAGCTGGTGCTTTCCGAGATCACATGGACGACCGCCGCACGGCCGCAAACCATTACGGATTACTGGACAGCACAGTACCCGGAGATAGATACCGCCTCCGCCAAGCTGGCCGTACTGGAGCGTCACGGCTACAGGCCGGAAGGCTACTTTCTCCTGCCCCCCTGCTGCTGGCAGGAGCATTATTACGGCCCTTTGCGGGAACGCTTCCCCGCCTTCCTTGACCGTCACGGGCACAGCCCCCAAGCTGCGGCCATCGTGGCAGCCGAGGAAGAAGAGATGGCCCTGTACCAAAAATATGGCCAGTTCTACAGCTACGGCATGTATGTGGCCGCCAAAGTCTAAGATGCGGTCTTGATGTTTTTGTCCCCGTGTTCCTGCCTTCCAGACAGGTGGCGCAGGCCCTCTTCTTCTGGTGGCCCGCAGGAGGCCCGTGGATGCTGACCTTGCTGGCCCTGTACGGCGGCCTGTTCCTCACCGCGCTGGTGGCGGCCACCCTGCTGCCCGCGCAGTCGGAGCTGCTGCTGGGCACCCTGCTGGTGCAGAGCGGGGAACCGGCCTGGGCCCTCATCACCGTGGCCACCCTGGGCAACAGCGCGGGTTCGGCCGTCAACTGGTGGCTGGGCCGTTATCTCACCCGCTTTCAGGATCGCCGCTGGTTCCCCTTCTCGCCGGAGTCCTTGCGCAAGGCCGAAGGCTGGTACCACCGTTACGGCCGCTGGACCCTGCTGTGCAGCTGGATGCCCGTCATCGGCGATCCCCTGACCCTGGTGGCCGGTACCTTGCGCGAGCCCCTGCCCTCCTTCCTGCTTCTGGTGGTGCTGGCCAAACTGGGCCGCTATCTGGCGGTGGCCGGTGTGGCCTTGGCGCTCTGGTGATAGATGTAAAAAAGGACGCCCGAAGGCGTCCTTTTTTACATCCATCTCAGAATCTCATCCCAAGATGTCCCTTATAAGCGGTTTTTGAAGGGGGTGGGGGGAACTTTTTTCCGCCAGGAAAAGTTCCCCCCGCCCCCTCAATATCTTCACCGGCCAGTATCCGGTGACGAGCTTTGTTCCAACGGCCTATTTCAGCGCGGCGTCGCCGTCCAGCACCAGCACGTGGGCGTGGAGGCCGGCCTTGCGGGCCGCCGCGGCGCGGGCCTCGGCCTCGGCGCGGCAGCGGGGGCAGGCGTGGCGGGGGATGAGCAGGCACAGGGAGCGGGCCACGCGCTCGGAGCTGGTCTCGAAGCAGCCCAGGCCGGAGCAGTCCGGGCACAGGCGCCAGCTTTCGCGCTGGCTCTCGCGCAGCATGTCCGTATCATAAAAGATATGCTTGCGCCGCGTCCACCAGCCGTTTTCTTCCTCGCCTTCCTGCGGCACGGACGGCGGGTTGTGGTACAGCTCCAGCAGGCCGTCGCAAAGGCGGGCGATGTAGTCGCTGATCTTCTGTTTCTGGCGGGTGCTCTCGGGCCGCCACTGGGGCTCGCGGATGTCGCCCGCGTCCAGACCGGCCAGCGCCAGACAGATGCCCAGATTCACATAGGGCAGGGCGCCGCGGATGGCGTAGCCGCCTTCCAGCACGGCGATGTCCGGGTTCAGGGCGCGGTTGAGGGCCGCATAGCCCTGGGCCGAGAGCTTCATGTTGGCCAGCGGATCCGTGAAGTGGTTGTCCTGCCCGGCGGAGTTGATGACCAGATCGGGCTTGAAGTCCGCCAGCATGGGCAGCACGGCGTGCTCGATGGCGTAAAGGTAGCCCTCGTCCGAGGTCTCGGGCGGTAGGGGGATGTTGATGGTGCGGCCCAGCGCGCCCGGCCCGCCGCATTCCTGCGGGAAGCCCGTGCCCGGATAGAGGGTGCGGCCGTCCTGATGCAGGGAGATGAACAGGGTGTTCGGGTCGTTCCAGAAGATGTCCTGGCTGCCGTCGCCGTGGTGCACGTCCGTATCCACGATGGCGATACGCAGGGGCCGCCCCGTGGGATGCGGATAGTGGTCGCGGATGTACTCCACCATCACGGCTTCGTTGTTGATGTTGCAGAAACCGCGGTTGCCGTGGGTCACGCGCATGGCGTGGTGGCCCGGAGGACGCACCAGGGCAAAGGCTTTGTCTTCCTTCTTCTCCATGACCAGACGGGCGGCCGTGATGGCCCCGCCCGCCGAGGCCCGGTGCGAATCGGTGACCACGGCGCCGGTGGAGGGCAGACAGAAATGCACGCGCTCCACCTGGGCGTTGGTGGCGAGCTCCGGACGGTATTCGGTGATGCCGGGGATGTCGAACAGGCCTTCTTCCGCCAGCTGATCGCGGGTATAGAGCAGGCGCTCCTCACGTTCGGGATGGGTGGCGGAGATGGCCCAGTCGAAGGCGGGGAAGAAGACCACGCCCAGCCGGTTACGGGCTCTCAGGGGATCAGTCATCGTCGTCCAGCATGTTTTCGGCAAAGATGTCGGCGCTGTAGCGCGCATAGGAGATCATCTTGCCCAGGCGGCCCAGAGCCATGGCATAGGCAAGGTTGGTCTCGGCCACGGCCGCGAAGAGCAGGCCGTTGTCGTCTTCCACCACGAAGACGCCGCCGGGCTTCTGCTCATGACGGAAGACCACGCAATGCAGCAGCCCGGGATCGCCCAGGCGGGAAACGAATTCGCAGCCGGGCAGGGGGCTCTCGTCCAGCACGGCCTGCTCCAGGGCGGCATCGGTACGGGGCAGGAAGCGCAGGCGGCCTTCCTCGGCGGTGACGGTATACAGTTCGCTCATGGCAATATCCTTACGTCTTATTCCAGCCCGCTGCCGCGCTGCTTCAGATGCCGCTCCACGGCGGAGAGGCATTGCAGCACCACGTCCTCGGGCTGTTGCGATGCGTCGATGATGGCGATGCGGTCGGGCTCTTCCGCCGCGATGGTCAGATAGCCCTGGCGCACGCGCTCGTGAAAATTGAGGCTCTCGCTGTCGAAACGGCCCTCGGAGAGCACCGTGCCCTCGCGCCGGTTGCGCAGGCCCGCGCGCTCCAGCCCCACGGACACGGGCAGGTCGCAGAGCAGGGTCAGATCCGGTTGCAGGCCGCCGGTGGCCAGATCGTTGGCCCGGCGCAGGCGGTCGGGATCACGGCCGCGGCCGTAGCCCTGATAGGCCAGGGTGGAGTCGGTATAGCGGTCGCAGATGACGATCTGTCCGGCTTCCACCGCCGGACGGATGATCTCGGCCACATGCTGGGCCCGGTCGGCCAGGAAGAGATAGAGCTCGGCCCGGTTGCACAGGCCGGAATTGCGGGCGTCCAGCAGGATGGGACGCAGGGCGCGCCCCAGACCGCAGCCGCCCGGTTCGCGCGTCAGCAGCACGTCGTGGCCGCGCTTTTCCAGTTCCAGGGCCAGCAGCTGCTGGGCCGTGGTCTTGCCCGAACCTTCTATGCCTTCGAATGTGATGAACATGGCAGCCTCACAGCAGGGAGAGCATCCCGTCCTCCCCGGAAGACTTCCGGGAAGCGCGGGGCTTCTTTTCGACTTTTTCTTCCACCGGCGTCTGCGCGCAGCGGTGCATGGCCCGACCCAGGGTGGCCTGATAGGGCGTCCAGCTCTCGCCTTCGCCCAGCTGGGCGAACAGGCCCCGGCACTGGGCCATCTTGGCGTCGATGTTGTCCGCATAGTGCAGCACGAGGGCCTCGGCGGTCTGCGGCACGCGCACGGCCCCGAATTCCAGCGTACCGTGGTGGCTCAGGACCAGATGCTTGAGATGGCGCTGCAACTCGGGCTCCAGGCCCGATCTTTCCAGATAGGGAGCCAGCATCTCCACGCAGATCTCCAGATGCCCCAGCAGGCGGCCCTCGTCGGTATAATCGTTGGCGATGCCGCCGGAAAATTCGCGGATCTTGCCGAAGTCGTGGAACAGGGCCCCGGCCAGCAGGGTCTGGCGGTCCAGCTCGGGATACTGGTCGGCCAGACGGCGACAGAGCTTGAAGACGCTCAGGGTATGCTCCAGCAGGCCGCCCGCATAGGCATGGTGCACGCCCTTGGCCGCCGGGCAGGTGCGGAAGGCCTCGCGCAGCTCTTCATTTTTGAACACGCCGTCCACCAGCTTGCGCCAGGGTTTGTAGCGGAACTCCTCGCGGATCAGGGCCATGAGCTCGTCCATCATGGCATCCAGCGGGTAGGGGCTGGCGGGCATGAAATCGGCCAGATCAAGGGCCGCGCCTTCTTCCGGCGAAAGCAGGCGGCCTTCCTCCACCGTGAACTGGAGCTGGTCGCGGAAGGTGCTCACCCGGCCGTGGGCATAGAAGAAGCTGCCCGTATGCAGGGCGGGGAAAGAGGCGCTCAGGGGCGACCAGATCTTGGCCTCCACGCTGCCGCTGGCGTCGGCCAGCACGAGCCGCCAGTACGGCCCGTTGCGCGAGCTGCCCTGTGCGGCCAGGGTGATGACGAAGACGCCTTCCGCTTCGTTGGGGGCCGCCATGTCTTTGACGAAAATGCCTTTTTGCATATATCCTGACTCTGCGGCCAAAGGCCGCCTGTCTTGTATGTTCTGAGGTCCCGGGGTATATCCCCGCAGGCCCGCGGGGCCTGTTTATCCATAAAGATTCCCTTGTTTCAGAGGTATTGTCAAATGCGTGTGCTCCTGACCAACGACGACGGCATCCGGGCCGAGGGCCTGCGTGCCATGTACCGTGCCCTGCGCGAAGCCGGGCATACCGTGCATGTGGTGGCCCCCATGCATGAACAGTCCGGCGTGGGCCATTCCCTGACCTTTTTCGATCCCCTGCGTGCCCACAAGATCGAGGAACCCGACTTCGAAGGTCTGGGCCTGTACGGCACCCCCACGGACTGCGTGAAGCTGGCCCTGGGCAACCTGCTGAAAAAGCGGCCCGACATGGTCATCTCGGGCATCAACGCGGGCAGCAACGTGGGCCCGGACATCCTCTATTCCGGTACCGTGGGCGCCGCCACCGAAGCCGCCCATGAAGACCTGCCCAGCATGGCGCTCTCCTGCGATGCCGGCGGCGGCCACCCGGACATGGATGCCATCGCCCGCCACGCCGTGGAGCTGGCCGCGCGCATCGACTGGAAAAAGGTGGCCCACCGCCGCGTCATCAACGTCAACTATCCCCGCGGCCCGCTGTCCGAGGCCAAGGGCCTGCGTATCTGCCCGCAGACCAGCGCCGTGTGGAAGAACGCCTACGCCGAACGCAAGGACCCGCGCGGCGAGCCCTACTGGTGGCTGGAAGGCGAGATCCCGCCGCACACCATCAACGCCGGTTCGGACAAGGACCTGCTCAATCGCGGCTATATCACCGTGACGCCCCTGCGTTTCGAGTTCACGGACCACGAAAGCCTGCGCAGTCTGGAGGACATGCTGCTTTCCTAGACAGCATACGGCCCCTGCGGGTGCCGATTTTATGAATTTTTCCACGACCGCCCCAAAGTCATTCCCCTTTGGGGCTTTTTTTTATATAATGAATTGCTTCGTTGCGGCTGCCCCACAACAGTCCTTCCGGCATGCATCCCTGCCGGATCAGACGGCGGCCGCCGATACATCAGACAGGCCGGCCGGACAGGCTTTTTCTGTCCGCCTTCCCATTTTATCCCACACTCGCGCATGGTGCGCGCAGTGTCGTATCGCACCTGGTGCAGGAGGAATCCATGCCGCTTATCGGGCCTAAGGAAATGTTCGCCGCCGCCTATGCGGGCCGGTATGCTGTGGGCGCGTTCAACGTCAACAACATGGAAATCGTGCAGGGCATCATGCAGGCCGCCTCGGAGGAAAAATCCCCCGTGATCCTTCAGGTCTCTTCGGGCGCGCGCAGCTATGCCGGGCAGAAATACCTCATGAAGCTGGTGGAAGCCGCCCTGGCCGAGGATCCTTCCGTGCCCGTGGTGGTGCATCTGGACCACGGCTCCAGCTTCGAGCTGTGCCGCGACTGTATCGACGGCGGTTTCACCTCCGTGATGATCGACGGCTCGCACCTGCCCTATGAAGAAAACATCGCCCTGACCAAGCAGGTGGTGGAATACGCCCACCCGCGCGGCATCTGGGTGGAAGCCGAACTGGGCAAGCTGGCCGGTGTGGAAGAGCATGTGAGCAATGCCGACCATGTGTACACCGACCCCGACCAGGCCGTGGACTTCGTGGAACGCACGGGCTGCGACTCCCTGGCCGTGGCCATCGGCACCAGCCACGGTGCCTACAAATTCAAGGGCGAAGCCAAGCTGGACTTCGAACGCCTGGAAGAGATCGGCAAGCGCCTGCCCGGCTATCCGCTGGTGCTGCACGGCGCCTCCAGCGTGCCCCAGGAATTCGTGGAAGCCTGCAACAAGTTCGGCGGCCAGGTGGGCGGCGCCCGCGGCGTGCCGGAAGACATGCTGCGCAAGGCTGCCGGCATGGGCGTGTGCAAGATCAATGTGGATACCGACATCCGTCTGGCCGTGACCGCCTCCATCCGCCAGTATCTGGTGGAACATCCCGAAGCCTTCGACCCCCGCGCGTACCTGAAACCCGCGCGACAGGCCGTCAAGGATATGGTCGCCCACAAGATCCGCAACGTCATGGGATCTTCCGGCAAGGCCTAAACCAGTATCTCACGCCGCCTCCACCGGGGAGGCGGCGTTTTCCATCTCTCTCGCGTGAAGGAGCGCAACATGTCCGTATCTTTGGGGATGAACGGCTTTGGCCGCATCGGTCGTTATCTGCTGCGTCTGCTGGCTGACTCGGAAGACATCCGCATCACCGCCATCAACGCCCGCGCCGACAATGCTTCGCTGGCCCACCTTTTCAAATACGACTCGGTGTACGGTATTTTCCCCGGCACCGTCGATCATGACGACAACGGCATCATCATCAACGGCCGTCATATCGAAGTCACCCGCTGCAAGACCGGTGAATGGGAATGGGCCCGCCTTGGCATCGACATCGCCGTGGAGACCACCGGTACCCTGAAAAAGCGCGAGGACGCCGCCCAGCACCTGCAGTGCGGCGCCAAGAAGGTCGTGGTCTCGGCCCCCTGCAAGGAAGCCGACGCCACCATCGTCATGGGCGTCAATGACGACATCTACGATGCCGCCGCCCATACCGTGCTTTCCGCTGCCTCCTGTACCACCAACTGTCTGGCTCCCGTGGCCAAGGTCCTCAACGATGCCTTCGGCATCCGCCACGGCCTGATGACCACCATCCACTCCTACACCATGAGCCAGCGTATCCTGGACGGTTCCCACAAGGACCTGCGCCGTGCCCGCGCCGCCTGCGTGTCCATGATCCCCACCTCCACCGGCGCGGCCAAGGCCCTGGCCCTGGTGGTGCCCGCCCTCAAGGGCAAGCTGGACGGCATGGCCGTGCGCGTGCCCACCCCCGACATCTCCCTGGTGGACCTGACCTGCGAGCTGGAAAAGCCCGCCACCGCCGAAGAGATCAATGCCGCCCTCAAGGCCGCCCATGACGGCGCCCTGCACGACAATATGGGCTACTGCGACGAGCCCCTGGTCTCCATCGACTTCAAGGGCAGCACCCACGGCGGCGTCGTGGACGCCCTGTCCACCCAGGTCATGGACGGCACCATGGCCAAGCTCATCATCTGGTACGACAACGAATCCGGCTTCACCAACCAGCTGGCCCGCCTGCTGCGCAAGGTGGCTGCCAGCCTGTAAGGCTGCCGTACGGTAACGAAGACGACAAGGACGGCCCGCGAGGGCCGTCCTTTTTTCATGCCTGATGGTCTGGAGGGAAAAGCAGTGTGTTACGAACGGGACGGCCCGTCCAGCCAGTAACGCCGGCAAAGATAGTCCAGCAGGCGGGCGTAGTCCGGCTGCGCCGTCAACGGTTGCAGCAACTCTTCGGGCGCAAGGAAGAGCACAGGCTCCCGGACAAGTGCGTTCCATGACCCGGCAAGATCCCCCTGCCGTCCTGCGATGACCGCACAGCCAAAACGAAGAGCCGTATTGCCGTGGGGGACGACCACGATATGCGTGAACGACGTGGCCTGTCCGTTACGGGACGGGTCCTGCGTCATCTTCCAGCCCAGCAGGGTCTGGCGCATGAGCTGGTAGTACGGCTCGGTCAAAAGCTCTTCAAAAAACGTGGAACCCACGTCACTGTTGCAAAAGGTGAAGGGACTGCCGTCACGGGTGAAGAAACTCCTGTAGCGCCAGAGCCGTGCATCCATCCTGCCGCCGGGCATCTTCCTGTGCGTGGAAGGGTAACGTTCCGTGTATTTCCATTCGATGAGGAACAGCCGGATGTTCCCTCGGGTGTCCCGTCCTTTCATGACCGCATCCACGGATGTGGCATTGGCGCCTCGTGTCAGTGATCGCCCCCGCTGTTCCTCATTAAGGTAACTTCCGCCCCCTGTGACCTCAAATTCCACGAACATGTCACGTGCATGGATGCCCACGGGCAGGGCTTCCACCATGTCCGGGCGCAGCCCTTGCAGCAGCAAGGTGGCCGCCTTCCCGTCACGACACAAGGAGAAAAGATGGTTGAGACAGGCCACCTGCGAAGAAAGCATATGGCCGGTGGGCAGGCTGCACACATGACCGGCGACCACTTTTTCCCCGCCTGAACGCCAAAAACGCAGCCTCCCGTCCGCTCCCGGCAAATGGCCGTTGAAATAGAGCAGCACCTCGTCCCGTATCGGAACAAAAAGATTTTTTTCAGGTGCCTGCAGGACGAAGGGCTGTGCCTGTCCGTTGAATTTCCCGCCACCGGGATCTCCTTCGAACAGATGGGCAAGCTGCCGCATGTGCTGTTCTTTCTGGGCTTTCCAGTATGTCATGACGCTCCCTCCCACTCTAAAAAACATAGGCGGGAGTTCCCCGTCTCGCAAGGGAGCTCCCGCCGTCGCGGCTGTCAGGCCGGGCAGCCGCAGGGCCGCCGGAGCTGTCCCTTGCCCGTGTTGGCATATGTGTGGGAAGGGCAGACAAGGGACGCGCCCCGGCGGCAGGATCGAGAGTGCCCTGCGGACGTTCCACCTGATGGAATACAGAAAAATACTTTGGCAAAGAGGGGAGGGCCCCACAAAGAAAAAGGGGCCTCCCGGTGAGGCCCCTTTCCAGATGGCGACGCGGCGGTCTCGTCCCGCAGCGTTAGTTGTGGTTGTAGAAGTTGATGAGGCAGCCGTCCAGAATAATCTGGCGTTCGTCGGCGGTCAGGTCGCCCAGGCGCAGTTCCACGGCCTCCACGGCCCCGGCAGCGCTCACCAGCCAGCCGGTGATGCCGGCGGCATCCTGTTCCACGGCGGTACGGATGCCGGGCAGGACGAAGCAGTCGCCCACGCTGAGCTTCTGCGCCAGAGCGGCATCGGCCAGCAGGGGCAGCATGCCCCAGTTGATGAGGTTGGAACGGTAGCGCTTGGTGGCGTATTCGGCGGCCACGTTGGCCCAGCCGCCCAGCACCTTCTGGCAGGAAGCGGCCTGCTCGCGGGCGGAGCCGTCACCGGGCTTGAGGGCGAAGATGGTGGAACCGATGCCGGTGTCCTTCAGACCGGCGCCCAGCACCGCGGCATAGACCTCAGGCTGCGCGGCCTTGAGGGGGGCCAGCATGCCTTCCAGCTTCGCCAGCAGGGCGGCATCGGCGGGATCGGCCAGACGGGCCTTTTCCATGGCCTGCACGTCCTTGGCGCGGCCCACATAGGCGGGATCCTTGCGCGACAGGGTGAACTCGGAAAGCTTGAGCGGGTTGGAACGCAGGGACGAGGTCTCGCCCGAGGGGATGAGCTCGTCGGTGGTGGTCACGGGGTCGGTGATGACCGAAGCCAGCGGCAGCACCAGGTTCTCCGGCAGGGGGCTCATGGACGGCCAGTCGGCGATGTTGGGACCGCGCTTGAGTTCCGCGGCGGCATCGGCCTTGCCGAAACCGTTGTAGACGCGGCGCTGGTAGATGCCCGCATCGAAAGTGTAGGTAGTGTCCACGGCCAGCTTGTCCCAATCCAGTTCCGTGGCCGGGGTCAGGCGGCCGCCGTTGGCGGCGGTGGCGGCGATGGAGCGGGCGTCCATGAGGGCCACGGCAGAGATCTGGCCGTTGCCGGGCTTGGAGCCTTCGCGGTTGGGGAAGTTGCGGGTGGAGTGGCGGATGGACAGGGCGCCGTGGGCAGGCGTGTCGCCCGCGCCGAAGCAGGGACCGCAGAAGGCGTTCTTGATGACCGCACCGGCGGCCATGAGCTTGGCAGCGGCGCCGTTGCGCACCAGGGCGATGGCCTGGGGTTCGCTGGCGGGATAGACGGAGAGCGAGAACTCGCCGCAGCCGGTGCTCCGGCCGTCCAGGATGGAGGCGGCCATACAGCAGTTCTCGAACGAACCGCCCGCGCAACCGGCGATGATGCCCTGGTCCACCCAGACGCCGCCGTCATGGATCTTGTCGCGCAGCTTCAGGCCTTCACCGGCCTTGCCGAACTGCTTGCGGGCCTCTTCTTCCACGGCGGCGAACAGCTCGTCGGCATGGCGCACCACTTCGGCCACGGGATAGGCGTTGCTGGGATGGAAGGGCAGGGCCATCATGGGCTCGATGGCGGACAGGTCCACGCGGATGCAGCGGTCGAAGCAGGCGGGCTTGTCGTGACGCAGCTCGGTGTAATCGTCGGCGCGGCCGTGCATGGCCAGGTAATCGCGCACCTTGTCGTCCGTGGTCCAGATGGAGGACAGGCAGGTGGTCTCGGTGGTCATGACGTCGATACCGCAGCGGTATTCCACGGAAAGGCCCGCTACGCCGGGGCCGGCGAATTCCATGACCCGGTTCTTGACGAAGCCGTTCTTGAACACGGCGCCGATGAGGGCGATGGCGATGTCCTGCGGGCCCACGCCGGGACGGGGAGCGTTCTCCAGCCAGACCAGCACCACTTCGGGACGGGCCACGTCGTAGGTCTTGCCCAGCAGCTGCTTGACCAGCTCGGGGCCGCCTTCGCCCACGGCCATGGTGCCCAGGGCGCCGTAGCGGGTGTGGCTGTCGGAGCCCAGGATCATCTTGCCGCAACCGGCCATCATTTCACGGGCGTACTGGTGGATGACCGCCAGATGGGGCGGCACGAAGATGCCGCCGTACTTGCGGGCGGCGGTCAGGCCGAAGAGGTGGTCGTCCTCATTGATGGTGCCGCCCACGGCGCACAGGCTGTTGTGGCAGTTGGTGAGCGCGTAGGGCATGGGGAAGCGTTCCAGGCCGCTGGCGCGGGCCGTCTGGATGATGCCCACATAGGTGATGTCGTGCGAAGCCAGGGCGTCAAAACGCAGGCGCAGGGTGGGGTCGTCCCCGGCAGCCGTGTTGTGGGCGGCCAGGATGTTCCAGGCCAGGGTATTTTGACGGGCAGCGGCGCAGTCGATGCCGCGCGCCGCGGCTTCTTCCTGTTCCATCAGGGTGTTGCCCTGCACAATGACCGGTTTGTCGCTCAGTTGGATCATCTTGCTTCCTGCGTAGTCTGTGCTGTGCCGTGATGGCGATAAAAGGCAGGCCCGGCCTTTCCCCGTCCACGGCGACGGGGCGATGCGCAAGCATCCGGCGGGCGTGAACTTTTGCACCAGATACTATGCCACAGGCCAAAATGCTTTGGCAATGCCCGGAAGGGGAGCGCGTTTTTTGGGGTGGGAAGGCCCCCCTTTACTGGCGCGAAAAGGGGCCCTTCCCCAAAAGCCCTCCATCCTCCCCCGAACGCGCTTTATCTTGAAGGGTGCCAAGCGGCACCACTCCTATGATTTTTCTGTGCTGACGGTCCCCAACGGGCCCCCACCAGCAAAAAAAGTTCTCTTGAGCCCCAGTGGGCGCATGGGGCCAGACGCAAAAAGGACGCCTCACGGCGTCCTTTTTCATATGTCAGGGAAGGAAGAGCGGCTCTATTCCACGGTCACGCTCTTGGCCAGGTTGCGGGGCTGGTCCACGTCCTTGCCCAGATAATCGGCCATCTCGTAGCTGAACAGCTGCATGGCGGGCAGGGCCATGAAACCGGCCAGGGGAGCGGGCAGGGCGGGAATCTCCCAGACATCATCCACGGCCAGATCCATGCCCGGATTGGTCAGGGCGATGACCTTGCCCTGACGGGCCTGCACTTCCACGATGTTGGATTTCACCTTGGGGAAGAGGGCGTCGTCCAGAGCCAGGGCAAAGGTGGGGAAGGCCGGATCGATGAGGGCGATGGGGCCGTGCTTCATCTCGCCGGCGGCATAACCTTCGGCATGGATGTAGGAAAGCTCCTTGAGCTTGAGCGCCCCTTCCAGGGCCAGCGGGTAGCAGTGGCCGCGGCCCAGATAGAAGAAGTTGCGGGCCTGGGCATAGGCGCGGGCCAGCTGGCGGGCCTTCTCGTGCATGGCGGGCAGGGCGGCATCCAGCTGGGCGGGCAGGGATTCCAGCAGGGCGATCTGGCGGGCGCGGGCCGCCGCGTCCATGATGCCCTGACGGCCGCCCCAGTACAGGGCCACCAGCGCCAGCATCAGCATCTGGCTGCACATGGCCTTGGTGGAGGCCACGCTGATCTCGGGCCCGGCCTGGGTGTAGATGACGGCCGAGGACTCGCGGGCGATGGACGAACCCACCACGTTGCACAGGCCCAGCACCGGCACGCCGTGTTCGCGGGCGATGCGCAGGGCGGCCAGGGTATCGGCGGTCTCGCCGCTCTGGCTGATGACCAGCACCATGTCGTCCTTGTCCAGGGGCAGGCTCTCGCGGTAGCGGAACTCGGAAGCGATCTCCAGCTGCACCGGCACCTTGGCCCATGGCTCGATGAGATGCCGCGCCCAAAGGCCGGAATGGTAGGACGTGCCGCAGGCCACGATATGCAGACGGCGCGGCACGGGCAGGGCGTCCAGCTCGGGCAGGAGCACGGTGTCACGGGCGGCGTTGAGGTGGCCGCTCAGGCCATCCACGATGACCTGGGGCTGCTCGAAGATCTCCTTGAGCATGAAGTGGCGGTAGCCGCCCTTCTGGGCCGCCTGCATGTCCCACTGGATGGTCTGGGGCTCATGCTCCACGGGAGAAAGGTCGGCCAGGCTCAGGATCTCATACTCGGAATTGGTGGCGTGCACGATCTCGCCGTCTTCCAGAAAGACCACCGTGCGCGTGTAGGGCAAAAAGGCCGGGATGTCCGAAGCCACGAAGTGCTCGCCCGTGCCGATGCCGAAGATGAGCGGGGCGGACATGCGCGCGGCCCAGATCTCACCGGGATATTCCCGGCTCATGAGACAGACGGCGTAGGCGCCGTGGGCCCGGCGCAGGGCCGCGGCAAAAGCCTTGAGCAGGTCGGCTTCCTGCTTGTGGCAGTCGGCGATGAGGTTGACCAGCACTTCCGTGTCGGTCTCGGAATGGAAGACATAGCCCTTCTGCAGCAGCTCTTCCTTCAGTTCCTGATAGTTCTCGATGATGCCGTTATGCACGATGGCCAGGCGGCCGTCGTTGGAAGCATGGGGATGGGCATTGCGCTCGGCGGGCACGCCGTGCGTGGCCCAGCGGGTATGGCCCATGGCGCAGGTGGCCATGGAAACAGGCTCCTTGGCCAGCTTTTCCTCAAGGGCGGAAAGCTTGCCCTGGGCACGGGTGATGCACAGCTCGCCGCGCTGCACGCAGGCAACGCCCGCGGAATCATAGCCGCGGTATTCAAGACGCCGCAGGCCTTCGATGACCACAGGCACCGCCGGACGGTGCCCGGCATATCCGATAATGCCACACATGGTGACCTCCTATGCGATAAGGGATGGCGGAGAGGGGAGCTTTTTTGAGGGGGGAAGGGAACCTTTTCCTGGCGGAAAAAAGGTTCCCTTCCCCCCTCAAACTCCCCCCATCCTTCCAAAAACCGCTCATATGCTGTTTTGCCCCACAGGGCAATCCCTGCTCCGGGACGTACGGCGCCCGAAAAAATCAGGGAAAAATGCCGCAGGGAACGGCTATTTTGTCAGTAAAGTCCCGGCCCGGCAAGTGCCCCTCAGGAGGGGACGCCGGGAGGACGGAGACCCGCCCCTTGCATCCCCGGAAAAAGCGTGCTTTTCCCATCCATATGGCCGCCTGGAGACATCTGGTCTGCCTTTCTGTTCCCGCAAGCTAAAAGCAAACCGTCCGCGAGTAGTTATGGTCCCGTGACTTCGGGTCATGCCCGGCAATGTCATACAATAAAAAAGAGGCTGCCCTTGCGGGCAGCCTTTAATAAGCGGGTTTTGGGGGAGGAGGGTTTCCTCCCCCAGCCTTTATCTTTCCTAGATACCGGCGCTTTCCAGCACGCGGCTGTTGTAGACTTCGATCTTGGCCTTCTGTTCCAGCATGCGCATGAAGGTCTGGTACATGCCTTCCACGCGCTTGCGCTGCACCAGCTCGGTGAGCAGGTTCTCCATGCCGGCCCAGCCGTCGGACTTGGGCTGTTCCACGGCGGTCACACGGCAGAGCAGGGCACCGCACTTGCTGCTGTCTTCCTGCTCGTACACGCTGAAGGCCTGGTCGATCCAGGTCTGCGGCGCGGCGCGGAAGATGACCTGGTTCATGGCCGGGTTGGGCACGAAGCCGGCCAGGGCGCCGTCGCGGGTCAGGTCGGCGCTCTGCACGCGGGCGGCGTCTTCAGCGGGCAGCGTGCCGTCGGTCATGGCCTTGCGGATGGCAGTGGCCTTTTCCATGGCGGCCTGCAGGGACTTTTCCGCCACCAGGGCCTTCATGACGTGGTCGCGGGCCTGGTCCAGGCTGGGCGTGGTGGACGGCTCGGAGGTGAGCACCCGCACCACCAGGTAACGGTCACCGGCTTCCAGGGCCGTGTCCACAGGGGAGTTGGCCGGGGCCTTCATCAGGCTGGCCGCCATCTCGTCGCTGATGCCCAGGATCTTCTGCAGTTCGGCCTGGCCCACCAGACCGGTACGCTCGGCCTTGAGCAGGGGCTGTTCCTTGCCGTCGGCATCCTTGTAGCTGCCGACGCTGGCCGCGCTTTCCTGCAGGGGACGGTTGTTGATGTTGTCACCGATCAGACTGTCCAGCACGTCGTTGACCTTTTCCACGCCTTCCTGCTTGGCCAGGGTGGCGCGCACTTCGGCTTCCACTTCGGCAAAGGGCTGCACGCTGGCGTCCTTGCGCTCTTCCATCTTGATGATGTGCAGGCCGAACTGGCTGCGCACGGGCTCGGAGATCTGGCCGGGCTGCAGGGCCCAGGCGGCATCTTCGAAAGGCTTCACGGTCTGGCCGCGCTGGATCCAGCCCAGCTCACCGCCGGGGCCGGCGGCATTGGGGCCGTTGTTGGCATTGGCCACGGCGGCAAAGTCGCCCTTTTCCGCCTCGCTGCGGATGCGGGCGGCCTTTTCCATGGCCTGCTTCACGGCCGCTTCGGGAGCGTTCTCCGCCAGGGGCACCAGGATGTGGGCCACCTTGACCTGTTCGGGCTGGCGGAAGCGCTGCTTGTTGGCTTCATACCACTTGAGGGCGGCCTCGGCGCTCACGCTCTCGGGGCGCACCAGGCCTTCGGGGGCCACGGGCACATATTCCACTTCCACGCGGGGCTGGCTGGCCAGCTCGGCCTTGTGGGCCTCGTACCAGGCGTTGAGCTCTTCCTCGGTGGGCTTCACCGAAGCGGCAAAATCGGCAGCGGGCAGGTACAGGTACTCCACCGTGCGCTGCTGGGTGAGGAAATCATAGTACTTGCGGGCTTCGTCACCGGCGGCCCAGGCGCTGCCGGCCACGGTGCGCATCACCTTGTCACGCAGGATGCTGTCCGCCAGGCCCTGTTCGTATTCGGCCACGCTCATGCGCTGGGCTTCGATGTTGCGCTTGTAGGCCTCGGGATCGAACTTGCCCTGGGCGTCCTGGAACGCGGGCAGCTTGGAGACCACATAATGCATCTCTTCAGGGCTCACGGTCATCCCCACGCGGGCGGCTTCCTGACGGATCAGCTGGGCGCTGATGAGCTCGTTGAGCACCTGACGGCCCAGCTTCTGCTGCACCAGGGCCTCACGGGTCAGGGAGGGATCGTTGCGCATGGCGTATTCGGCGGCCCGCTGATAGGCCTGCTCGAACTGCTGGGCCGTGATGGCCTCACCGTTGACCTTGGCCACCACATTGCTGGAACCGCCGTCGGTCAGGCTGCCGACGCCCCAGAACATGAAGACGAGGATGATGATGGCGAAGGCTACCTTGACGCCAAAGGACTGGGCATTGGAACGGATATAATCAAGCATGGGCACTCCGAAAAAAGGCACGGAATTTATTGCCCGCAAAGATTCGGGCAACGGACAACTATAGGGGCATTCCGGCAGAAACTCAAGAAGAGCGCGGGAACCGGCCCTCCATCCGCTGCTGACAAGCGATGCCCTTTGCCCTATATGCAGGGGATGGATCATACAGCTATCGAAAGCCTGCTGCAGGCCGTGGCCCGGGGGGACATCCCGCCGGAACAGGCCCTGCGGCATCTGGGAGACGCCACTGCGGCCGACAGCCTGCAGGGCCTGCATCTGGATCATGAACGCGCCCTGCGTACCGGCCTGGGCGAGGTCGTCTTCGCCCAGGGCAAGACCGACGGGGCCCTGGTGGGGGCCGTGCGCGGCCTCAGCCTTCGCGGCGCCCCCGTGCTGGTCAGCCGCGCTTCGGAAGCGCAGGGGGCCCTGTTGCAACGCGAATTCCCCGCAGGACGCTACTGGGCGCAATGCCGTCTTTTCTGTCTGGGCGGTGAAGGGCGGGAAGTGCCGGAGCTGGGCCCGCCGTGGCCCGAAAGGGGCGAGATCATGGTGGTCACGGCCGGAGCGGCCGACATCCCCGTGGGCGCCGAAGCCTACGGAGCGCTGCGCTTCTGGGGCCACGACTGCGGCTTCCTCACCGATGTGGGCGTGGCCGGGCTGCACCGCCTTGCCCCGCACATCCGGGATCTGCGCGCCGCCCGCCTCATCATCGCCGTGGCCGGCATGGAAGGCGCCCTGCCCGGCGTGCTGGCCGGGCTGGTGCCCTGCCCGGTGCTGGCCGTCCCCACGTCCGTGGGCTACGGCGTGGGCGCGGGCGGCATGGCCGCCCTCCACAGCATGCTCTGCTCCTGCGTGCCCGGCCTGGCCGTCCTCAATATAGACAACGGTTTCGGCGCCGCGGCCTTCGCAGCCAAACTGCTGCGCCATGCCTGATGCGCGCACAGATGTGCACAACAAGCGCAACTATCTGTTTTTAAACGATAATTTTTTTAAATTCCGCGCTCTCCGAAAGGAGGGCACCCCCGTATCCCGGGACGGCCCGCAAGGCCGTCCCGGCCGGGCCGCCAACGGCGTTCACGCCAGCGGACGGCCATGACAGCATTTTTCCCACCCCTTTTTCCTCTCTCCTGCGCAGGACGTCCCGAAACACAGCCTGACACGGGCACTGTCCCTGCCGGGAGTGCTGGCACTGTTGATGCATCTGCCCGTACAGACATCACGGACAGGCCGGGCAGGCATCCTTCACATCTTCAACGACCGGAGCAACTATGACACCGCACCAGATGCTGGACGCGCTTTCACGCCAGACCGGGGCCGCCCTGGCATTCAACGGGGACGGTCTGTGCCGCCTGCGCTTCGACGGCCGCTTCATCGTGGACCTTGAAGTCACGGACGACGAGGACGCCATCTATCTGTATGCCCGCCTGGGGACGCTCCCTGCCGGCGAGCAGGGCAGGGAACTGATGGCCCGGATGATGCGGGCCCATTGCCTGGGCCGGGAGAGCGGCAACACGCTTTTCGGCCTGGACGGTGAGGAGATCATGGTCTTTGCCCGCGTGGCGGCGGCCGAAGCCGGAGAAGGGACGCTCTTCACCGCGCTGGAAGATTTTCTGGATGTCCTGGCCCACTGGGCCGATGTGATGCAACAGGGCCGCTAGACGGGAAGGCCCCGCTGCCTGCTGCCGTCTTCCGGCACCATATACCGGGACGATTTTGGCCGGAGCTCCGCGTCCGGGAGACATGTCTCGCCGGTGACAGCGCCGCAAAGGAACTGTGCGGAACTCCTTGGCCCTGCAGAGCCCCGCACCGGCCCCGTGCCGCACAGGCGACCACAGGGCATCACCGCCGCGGGGAATCCCACGCCCGCCTGCCCGGCCAAGACAGCCGGAGAAGGCCACCACGCCGCCGCTCTCAACCATATTCATAATGAAGGGGGACGCCATGCCAGGACCAGTGCAGGCAACGCAGACACGCTACATCAGTCTCGATACGGATTTCGGCTATGACGCCCTGGGCGGCATGGGCCGCCTTGGCAGGCACAGCATGGAGGTGCTGGAGCCGGGCACACGGCAGACCGACCGCATCCCGGGCCCGCCCAAAACGGTGGGGCGCTGGTTCGCCAAGCTGCTGGACAGCCTTACCCCGGCAAGCTGGCGTGCCCAAGGCAAGTTCCGTCGCGGGCTGGAAGACTTCAGCGCCCAGACGGGCAGGATACTGGGCCATCTGCGCAATGCCGCTGCCGGTGCGCCCGACGATCCCCAGCGCCGTGCGGATCTGGAATCGGCCCTGCGGGAGCTGGCCGGACTGCGGCAGGCGGCGCGCCCCATGACCAGCCGGGGCGCGGACTATGCCGAACTGCTCCAGACCCGTGTGCGCCGCAACATGGCCATCCTGCGCGAGGAAGCCCCGCAACGGGCCGTGGAGTTGCGGCAGCTGCAGACGAGCGGCCTGCTGGATGCCGTCATCGCCGACCTCGATGCCGGGCAGGCGGACATGGCCGCCGACCTGGCCCTGATCCGGGATGCCCTGCACACCGGCGCGGACGACATGGCCGCCCGGGTGGAGGCTCGGGCCACCGACCTGGGAACGGCTTCCGCCGCACCGGTCGATGACACGCCCCCCGAAACGGCCCCGCAGCCCTATCGTTCCCGTTTCAGCCCCGCCGCCCTGCGGGACTTCTTCCTGGGCCGCATCACCTTCAAGGAAGAAGCCCGGCAGGCCTTGCAGGAACGCCAGGCCACCCTGGCCCGTTTCACGGGCGAGGCCCGGGACACCCTGCAAGCGGCCCTGGAAGCCGTGGACGCCGTGCTGCAGGACAGGCTGACGGCTGATGCGGACAGTTTTGCCCACGTCCAGCATCAGGTGGACGAAAAGATGCGCCGGGCCATCCACTGCGCCCTGGACGATGTCTGCGGGCTGGCCCTGCGCCATCTGGATACGTCGGAGAGCGTAGGGCAGGAAGGGCAGGACTTCCGCCGCATCGACGCGGACTTCGTCCGGCAGGAGCTGGCCGCCATCGAACGCGGCGACCGGCCCGCGAGCGGGGACAGCGCCCCGGCGGACACGGTTCGCCCCGATGCGGACCCGTTCCGGCAGGGCATCCGGCAGGCACGCCGGCAGATACGGGATATCTCCCGCCTGTACGGCCAGCTGACGGAAGGTCTGGGCGAACTGGCGCAGCGGGACAGCCGCTGCCGGGCCTGCCTGCTGCTGCACGAGCTGGCCGAAAGCGACCTGCCCCCGGACATGGACCGTCAGGAATGGGGCCGGGCCTGCGACACGCTCATCGAGGCCCTGCGCTCTCCCGCCACGGATGCCTGGGCCGTCAGGGACGCTCTGTCCGTCATCGACCGGAGGACAGGAGACGCCCGGATGCCGGAAGACGTGCGCCGACGCTTCCAGGAAGGGCGGGCCGATCTGCTGCGCCACCTCGAACCGGCCATGGACCGCCCCGTCTTCCAGCTTGCCGGGACCGACCAGGCAGAGAGCCGCCTGGACGCCCTTGAGCAGGCGCGCGCCCTGCATCAGGTGGTGGGCCACGCGGGAGCGCTGTTACAGCGCGCCCGGCTGCCGCAGGCGGACAGCCTCATCTCCCAGGGGCTCCAGATCAGCCGTCTGGCCCTGCGCCTGCGTACCAACGGCCCGCGCGAGCCGGAACACCGGCAGCAGGCCATCACGGAACTGCGCACGTCCGTCGCCCGTTTCATGGCCAACCTGACCCTGGCCCGGATGCAGACGGAGAACCCCACCGTACACAGCGCCCAACCCGAAGCGCGCGGACTGGATACCGACGGCGCCCGGGAGGGCCTCGACCTGATCCGGCAGAGCGTGGGAAGCATCCTTGGCGGCCTGCAGGATCAGGAAGGCGGCGTGGTGGCACGCGCGGCCCTGCAGGACGGCCTGAGACTGCTGGAAAAGGGCAGGGACGCGGCCGTGGCCTGCGGCAGGCTCCTCGACAACGCCATCCACAAGGAGACCGGCGTGGCGGAACAGCTGGCCGTCTGCCTGGAATCCGGCCGCGACGATGCCGCCACGGCCCTGCACGGCCTGCTGGAAGGCAGCCGCTGGACCAAGGGCAAGCACGGCGAGGCAAAGGCGGCCATCGATGCCTTTCTGGCAGCCCTGCGCCCCGTGCAGGAAAGCCGGGGGCAAAGCCGGCTGCTGCGCTTCCTCGCCAACCGCCTGTCCGGAGCCTTCACCCCGCACGATGTCTACATGGGCTTCGACGGCAGCATCCACATGCTCATCAATACGGACAGGCAGGGCCTTGGCGGCAGCCGGAAGCTCCAGGGCACCCGCTGGATCACCCTGCCGCCGCCGGACCAGCTCCGGCCGGGCGTCTCCACCGGCGTACACCGCCTGGACCAGCTGCTGGAAGCCGGGGACAACCGCACCACCTTCTACCCGCAGCTCCACCAGCTGCTGACGCGCTATTTCTCCGGCATCCCCTATGATCTCAGCCTTCCCGGAGACGGGCAGTAACCACGTGAAACAGTCCCGGGGGAAGACTTCCTCCCCCGGGCTTCCGCAACAGTTGCGGCCACGGCCCCCTGCTTCAGCAAAAGCCCCTCCACAGGGGCTTTTGCTTTTCAGGAGCGGGACAGGTCCCCTCGAGAAAGTGCATTTGGAGGGGGATGGAGGGCTTGGGGGGAGCCCCCCCCTTTGGGCACTGGTCAAAGGGAGGACTTTCCCCAAAAAACGAACGCCCCGTGCATGGCACGGGGCGTTCCCATTGGCGTACTGCCCAAAAACATCATGACCGCTACTTGGCGGAAGGCTCCACATCATCCACGGGCACGATGCTGTCCACATCATATTCCAGCAACGAGGTCTGGCCCAGCAGCAGGGCACGTTCCTTTTCCACGGTCTTGCGGAAGCGGTCCATGGAGGCCTTGCGCACGCTCTCGCCGCGCGGGTTGATGGCCTTGGCCGGATTGACGAACTTGCCGTTCTGCCGCAGGCGGAAATCCAGATGCGGCCCGGAAGAAAGGCCCGTGCTGCCCACGAAGCCGATGACCTGGCCCTGACGCACACGCTGACCGTTGCGCAGGCCGCGGGCATAGCCGGACAGATGGGAATACATGGATTCCAGCCCGGCCGAATGCTTGATGATGACCTGGTTGCCGTAGCCTCCGGCCCAGCTGCGCCGGGTGACCACGCCGTCACCCACGGCCTTGACCGGCGTACCGGTGGGCGCACCGTAGTCCACGCCCAGATGCGGACGGCTGTAGCCGAGGATGGGATGCTTGCGGTTGTGCGAGAAGCGGGACGTCACGCGGGTGAAGGCCAGCGGCGCCTGCAACAGGGTCTTGCGCAGGTTCTCGCCCTTGGCATTGTAATGCTGCGGCCGGTTCTTGCCGTCACGGAACAGATAGGCCTCGTAGGTGGTGCCCGTGTTGGTGAAATGGGCGGCCAGCACGCGGCCATAGCCCTTGTATTCGCCGTCGCGGTAGCGTTTTTCCACCAGCACCTTGAAACTGTCGCCGGGTTGCGCACCACAATATCCTCCTGCTTCATCGCCGCGCGGATGCAGTCCGGGATAATGCGGTCGTTGGCGAAGT
>ENA-UEQL01000115-UEQL01000115.1-human-gut-metagenome-genome-assembly--contig:-NODE-115-length-46103-cov-10.037718_pt1 | contig 46103 bp, 47 predicted proteins | sample MGYA00242905_ERZ507926 | MGnify/ENA primary metagenome ERZ507926 (study PRJEB26167, sample SAMN06115531) | human gut metagenome | host: Homo sapiens | place: China:Henan | collected 2015-09-09...
TGGCAGAAACTTTTTATAAATTTGCTCCGATTAAAATAATAACCAGATGAATAGAATAGAACCCCGTACAATTCAGCAACTCATAGTGAACCAGGAAACTCCTCAAAGGGAGAACCGAGTGGAGCATTATCTTATTCCAGCTTATCAGAGGGGCTATCGGTGGACAACACTCCATGTAGAAGCTCTATTGGAGGACCTCGACAATTTCCTGAAACGTTCTGAAGAGCCAGGAGCTAAGAATGAAGCTTACTGCCTGCAACCTATTGTGGTCGTTGCTCAGCAAGATCCGGACGGAAAAAGAATATGGGAAATAGTTGATGGTCAGCAGCGCTTAACAACGCTTTATATTCTTTTGAAGTATTTGAATGAAAAACGGTTCGACATTAGTTTCGAGAAAAGAAGGAAAAGCGATGAGTTTCTGAGAAACCTATCATCTTCAACGCTTGATGACAATGAACCCGATTATCATTTTATGAGTGATGCTTATCGGTGTATACAGAAATGGTTTGAGGCCAAGACGGAAACTGATTTGTCATATGATAAGCGTTTTTGGGTAAAGCTTATGAGCAATGTTCAAGTAATCTGGTATGACGTTGAGCTATTACCCAATTCGTCTAAATCATTGGAAGAACAGAAGATTGACATTTTCAATCGACTCAATATTGGAAAGATACCTCTTGAAGATGCAGAGCTGGTACGCGCTCTTTTAATGAGCAAGGTGGATGCTAAATCAGAAAGAGAGAAGTTGATCCGCCAGGCAGAATTTTCAAATGAATGGTATGAGATTGAGCATTGGCTCCAACAACCCGAACAATGGCTATTTCTGACAGATAAGAAGTACGCGAATCATATCCAACTCATTTTCGAGTTGATGGCTCACAACAAGAATTCCGAGAATTATAGTACTTTCAAGTGGTTCGAAAAACAAATACAAGACAGTAAAGACCCCGTTTGCAAAGCATCAAAACTCTGGCATGAAGTCAAAGAGTACTTCGCATACTTTAGGTTCTGGTTCTCTGATAGAGATATTTACCACTATGTGGGCTTTTTACTTGCGGCGAACCTGTCAAAACTTGAGGAATTGATTGAGTATTCAAAAGAGGACAAGCATTCATTTGCAAAGAAGCTCAAACAACTAATAGCCAATTATCTAGAAAGCATTAATCTTGACGAACTATCTTACGAGAACGATCAAGAAGAATTAAAACGGATTCTTCTTCTATTTAACGTTCTTTCAGTCAATGCTATCAAGGCCAATAAACAGAGTCGATTCCCATTCAATCTATATAATGAGATTAAGCAAGGGAAGAAATGGAGCCTTGAGCATATCCATGCGCAACAATCCCAAGATCCATTACAGAAAGATAAAGTGATACGGGATTGGATATCAGATACTCTTCGTTCAATTGGACGAATTTCGTCTATAGAAAAAGGCATCGATGATGAGGGCAATATAATCGTAACTAATCTTAAGCCGATGATAGAAGAGTTGCTGCAGCTCTCAAAAACTCCTTTAGACGAAAAAGTTGACGAGGATCGTTTTAATTTGGTTCGTGCTCAGATTGTAAATGCTTTCGACTCTGAATCAACAAAGCACCTTCTTGATAATATGGCGCTTTTGTCTTGTCCAGATAATTCCCGATTAAATAACGCGATATTCCCCGTTAAAAGGGATCGAGTAATAGAGATGGAGCTTGAAGGGCGATTTATCCCCCCTTGCACCCGTAATGTGTTTCTTAAGATTTATAGTAAAGCCGATACTCAGCCGTATTTCTGGAGTAAGGAAGACAAAATTGATTACATCAGAGAAATCAATCGGGTTTTTGATGACTTTAAAATTGAAGTAAGCCATGACAACTAAACATACTTTTTTATCTCTTTGCCATGCATACGGGAAAATAGAGATTCCCATTATTCAACGTGATTTTGCCCAAGGACGTAATGAGCAAAAGAACGTGAGAAACAAGTTTGTGGATTACCTCGTAAATGCGCTTGCGAAGGACGAGAGTATTGAGTTGGATTTTATATATGGAACCGTTCGGATTGACGTTGACGAACATGATAAAACGAAAGAAATCCACACTTTCATCCCTATTGACGGCCAGCAACGTTTAACTACGCTATGGCTATTACATTGGTTCCTTGCAATTCGCGAAAATGATTTTCGAGAGGATAATAAGGCATCAATCAAGGCCGAGATGGCAAAATTCGTATACGAAACACGTCCTTCTGCTCATGCATTTTGTTCACGTCTAATATCAGAGTCTTTCCCTAAAGAGCGTATCACTGATATAGCAGATTTTATTGAGAGTCGGAATTGGTTTGATTGCGATTGGAAAAGTGACGGAACCATTCATGGGATGTTGCAGATGTTGAGAACCTTTTCTAAGAAACAGGAATTAATTGATGGTACAATAGAACTTGCTCAACTGCGAGACAAGAATAGAATTTCATTCTATTTTGTTCCTTTGGAATCATTCGGCTTATCAGAGGATATATACATTCGAATGAATGCCAGAGGTAAGATTCTAACTGATTTTGAGAACTTTAAGTCCGAGTTCTACAAGATTATCAAGAAGTATCCAGACATCGAACTTGTCAAAGACAAGATGGAGTATTCTTGGGTAAACAATCTTTGGCCCTTTAGAAAACAGGATAAAAAGAATCCGGTGTATGTAACAGATGATTGTTTCATGAACTATTTGAAGTTCATCTCCGAGATGCTTTATTTTAATCAGGCGAAACCCAGAGATGAGGCCGGATATGCAGACGATTTTAGTGATCTAAAAACGCTATCCGACATTTATTCAAAGCAGGAAAACGTTGATTTTCTTGTATTTGCTCTCGATGCCATTCCTCAACTATCTCACTTAGACTTGGGTGATTATCATTTTTGGGAAAGGGAGAATCGGCCTGTTTGTTTTGGAGATCTTCTCGCACGCGTTATAAAAGGAGAGAACTTACTGTTCGATAATGAATTAGTATTATATGCAGCCATCGCATTCCTCAAGTATCACCCAAAGAATTTCATTTTCGTAAAGGATTTTCTACGTATTGTAAGAAATCTTATTGTAAACACAAATGATAAGTCTGAACGAGATAGACCCAGGATCATTACAAGTGTCATTAAGTTAGCAGAAAACGAGAATCCATATGATGCTCTTAAGACGAATGGGTTTAAATTAGAAGGGTTAAGAGAATCGCAATGCTCCGAAGAGCGGTTTAAGGCGCTAATTGGAGAAAACGACATCTTTGCCAGCATCGAAGATACAACTTGGTTTAAAGGAAACATCAAGTCACTGTTGGCAGCATCATATTCTGTCGATGAAAAAGACATTCAGGACTTCTCATTCAATGACAGCTTGGTCTCTTCATTTAATGTGGCAGCTTTCAAGAGTGTTTTTGAAGGGTATAAAGTTATTGCCAAGAATAATTTTATTGAAGTATGGGGAGATTTGATTGATTCCTCACTCTATCAACGTTATCAATCTGCTGGACGTTTAGTTTATGTCGATGACTTTACAAAGACTCCAGGGGTAGTTTCTCTAGCTGCGAAATATTCAAGTACAGGAACTGGATCATTGGAGGATTACCTTATCAGAGCTGAAAAGGAATATGTAAAAAGCATCATAACCAAGTATGATGACTTGAGCACTATTCGTGATGTGAAAGAACAATTGCAGATTCTCTATATAATAACACGAAGGATACAAAACAAAGACATCTCTTCCTTCTTCCATGATTGGTATAATTTCGGGTGGCTATCAAAGGGCAAGGGTTTCTCCTCTATATTTAATTGCGGCATAGATGGAGATCCTTGGTTTAGTGAGGAGAATCCTATATTTCAAACTTACAATTCACAATTCAGATATAGTTGGGGATTGAATAAGTATCATGCAATCCCGTTGGAAGTAAGCGAATCACCTAGATATGATTTAGTAGATGAGTTAAAGAAATGGGCTCAGTCTTAGTGTTGAGCCTATCATTTCTTTAAGTAGCATCTATTACCCTGCCACTCTTTGGCAACTCCATGCCGTATCTTCGCGGCATGGAACCTATCGAAGATGTCAAAGACTATCGCTCATCGAGCGAGTCTCAGTTGAAGGCGGAACTCAAGAATCTTGAGACCGGTGTTCTATAGATTACCCACGATCCCGTGGACTATCATCATTATACTCCATTCCTAGATTGGTGTGGGGACGAGAAAGCCGTGGAAGCAGTGCTGGAAATGATGATTGACCGGTGCCACATCCTGAACCTCCTGTTTGACATCCACTGCAGTCGTTCTTCCGAAATCTCTATTCGTCTTCAAACTCCATTAGTAGACAATAATCTTCCCCAGCATCTGCAGGAGATCTGACGCATATTGTATTTTCATAACTGTTCTGTTATAAATAATTCGTCTAATTGTTCCAATAAAGCCTCGATGAATGATGAATTCTGATCAAGAGCCTTTGCAAGAGGTTCTGAAAGCGTGTCCCAATCATTTCTTATTGAGGCGACAAATTCTCTTATACAAACAACTATTGATTTGGGAGCGATGATCTCGTTATCTTCCATGATGACATAGTTATCTGAATAGGCTTCAAAAGCCTCACGAAATATCTGTAAGCCTCCGGTGGCGCACGTCCTTGAGACGAGGGCCTAAACCAGTATCTTTGTCGACAAAAATAGCGAAAATACTATGATGTCGAAAGAAGAAGTTGCAGAAATCATGACATACTGCAAGGAGAAGGGAATCTCCTACAAGTCAAGGCTCGCAGAGCTTGACATCCCCGCATGGAAGTTCTATGACAGCAAATCGCGTTATGCTAAAGAGCAAGCCGACAGTAATGAATCGGCCGGCGAGTTCCTTCAGTTGACTTCCGGTGGCGAGTTTGTTCCGATGCCTTCATTTGCCGCAACAACAGGCCGGGGCTTCTCGAAGAAAAAGGACCAGCCACAAAAGATGATGAGCATCGAACTGAGGACTCCGAACGGAACGATGATGCGTATCCAGGGAGAGATGACTCTCCAATATGTCCAGGCAATAATCCAAGCGTCGAGCGGCCGTGTTTAGTCTTAACGACAGCATGCGGTATATGTGGTACACCCAGCCGACCGACATGCGCAAGAGTTACAATACTCTGAGCGGCATAGTGACCAATGCGATGGGATGCGACCCGTGTGATGGCAGTGTCTATGTGTTCATGAATAAGGCACGCAACAGAATCAAGCTGCTTCACTGGGAACCTGGCGGAATGGTGATATACTCCAAACTCCTCGAGTCTGGTACCTTCGGGCACCCCAATCTGGAGAGCAAGGACGAGATAGCGGGGACTATAGAATGGCGGGATCTGGTGCTTATTGTCGAAGGAATCATTGAGAAACCGGACAGTCGGAAACAACGGCTCGAAGACCTGAAAAATCTTCGAAAAAGATGAAGAAAAATCGCCGATATCCTTGCGTAAATCATTGTTTTTCACTATCTTTACATATAGAAAGAAGATAGAAAAAACAGTGGCAATCGAAGAACAAATCAAGGCTCTTATGGAGGAGAATGAAGCGCTTCGCAGGCAGGTGTCTGAGAAGGATGCGACAATTGCTTCCCAGAAAGACGAGATTGCCAAACTTCTGGATACCCTCGCTTATCTTCGCAAGAAACAGTTCGGGCAGATGTCCGAGAAGCATCTTCCCCTTGATCCCGCTCAGCTCACGCTGTTTGACCAGCAGCAGATGACGGAAGAAGAGAAGGCGGCTCTCGCGCAGGATGTGGAGAAGGCCGAAGAGGCCATCACTTACTCCGTTACCAGAAAGGCAAAGCCTTCCCGCAAACCGCTTGACGACAGTAAGCTTCCCGTCAAGGAAATCCACATCTATCCTGATGGGACGACCGACGAGAATGGGAACCTCAAGCCCGAGTATGTCGAGATTGGCACCGAAGAGTCCAGAACTCTCGAAACGGTCCCTGCAAGTGTCTATATCAAGAATACGATACGCCATAAGGTCATTCTGAGGTCAGATATTGAAAGCAAGCTGCCTGAAGAAAGAGAAATACTCATAGCACCTCTTCCTCTCCAACCAGTGTTCAGATGCCTTGCCGGAGCCTCGGTCCTGACGGACATCATAATAGGAAAGTTCATGTACCACCTTCCGTTCTACCGCCAGATACAACAGTACAAGGAGGCCGGGATTGTGATAAGTGACTCCACGATGGGAGAATGGTACGAGGCGGCGGTCGAACGGCTCAAGTTGCTGTATGATCTTCTGCGAAAACAGATATTGCAAAGCGAATACGTCCAGGTTGACGAAAGTGTGGTTCCGGTGATAGACAACGAGAAGCATAAGGCCCGCAAGGGCTATGAATGGTGCGTGCGTGACGGCCTGTCCGGTGATGTCATGTTCTACTACGACCGTGGCAGCCGTGGCGGCAAGGTCGCTCGCGAACTTCTCGGAGACTATAAGGGCAATGCCCAGACAGACGGCTACGAAGGCTATGACCAGTTTGAACCGCTGGAGGGCATTACCATGTATGGATGTTGGGCTCATGCCAGAAGGAAGTTCGTCGATGCTCTTGAGACTGACAGGAAACATGCTACAGAGGCCATCGTCTATATCAGAAAGCTGTATGAGGTTGAATCCAAGGCCGATGAGGCGAACCTGAGCCCCGATGAGCGCAAGGCAAAGCGTCTGGAGATATCATATCCGACCATACAGGTCTTTGAGAAGTGGATGCTGGATACATATCCCACTGTCCTTCCGAAGAGCAAGATCGGTATGGCGATCTCATATACATACACCTTATTGCCCAGGCTGAGCCGATATGTCAACGACGGACGCATAAACATCGACAACAATCTCATTGAAAATGCAATCAGGCCACTGGCTCTCGGACGCTTATGTTGTACACCACATAATCTACCTTATGTTGGCAATGCAATTATGTTGGCATCGTAAGTTAAGTCTTTTATACTCAATGATATGATTACTGCAATGCCAACATAACGTACAACTGTCTAAAGAGATTTAAGGAAGCCAATGAGCGTTTTGCCTTTGGGATTATACTTTGGGGCGCCTTTTACAAACACCTCGCAAGTTTTTAAAGCTTTGGACTTCATTCTGATGTTAACCTCAGCATATATGTTAGTAGTGTTAACTGATACATGTCCCAACCATGAACGTATGGTATTGATATCCACTCCCGCTTCAAGTAAATGAGATGCGGTCGAATGACGTATCGTATGAGGGCTGATATTCTTTTCTCCGATTGACGGCATGACTTCCGCAGCCTTAGCTGCATATCTTGATACCAGTTCATATATACCGAACCTTGTGATGGGATCACCATATCGATTAAGAAAGATTGGTTCTTCAGGACTTCTTTTCATATATGGCTGCAATAGCTTTACCGTACTGTCCCATAATGGGCATACTCTTGTTTTATTACCCTTACCTCTGATTGTCGCCAAGGATGCCTGAACTCCGTTGCCTATAGCGATATCTTTTATTCGAAGATTCACTGCTTCGGTCGCTCTTGCCCCGCTATTGTACAAGAACATCAGTAGAGCATAGTCTCGAGCTCCTTGGGATGTCGTTTTGTCAGGTATGGAAAGCAGCGTTTTCATCTCATCTTTTTCCAAATACACAACTTTGTGGATTGCTTTCTCATCTTGTTTTTTTAAACCGAACCTCTTGATGGGTATATTCTTCAATTTTGTATACCAAAACAGGTATTGAGGTTCCGATGTTGAGATGTAGTTTGCAAAGCTATGTATGGCAGAAAGCCTGTGATTTCTCGTCCGTATAGAGCAGTTTTTTGCTCGCTCAAGATTGAGTAAAAAGCTCTCCACAAGTTCTGAAGTTAGTTCTTCTACACGAAGTTTATCAGGAGAAAGCCCATTCTCTGTAACATATTCAAGTAGTTGACGCAGGGCGTCCCGATAACTGGTAATCGTATTTCGCGACAGGTTTCTTACGACGGGCAGATATTCAGTAAGATATCTTCGAAGCCAGTATCCTATAAGTTCTTTGTCAGACTGTTTCATAGCGCAGCATAAATTTGGAAGCGTTTCCCCGCCTCATTCAATAGTTGATTTGTAAAAGAGATATACACAGCTGTACTATCAAGATTGCTGTGACCCAAGTATGTAGATAACACCGGCAAGAGGGCCTGTACGTCCTTTCCTTCCTTATACCATTGTGCAACGCGTTTTGTTGCAAAAGTGTGACGAAGATCTTGAAGACGAACGTCAGAGTAAGCAGTATCCGAACGATGGATGCCGGCTTTTTCCCTGATTAAGCGGAAGGCTTGTTGGAACGAGGACAACTGAACAGGATTTCCTCTTTTATCAATGAAGAGGTGGTTATCGGAGACACATCTACGCAACGTTATTTCAGAACGCCACAGCAAGTAGTCCTCAAGCATTCGAGACACTTCTTCGCCAAAAGGGACTATACGGCTTTTGTAGAATTTTGTTTCCCGAATGTGCACAATGCCATCTTGGAGAAGAATATCATCTATAACGAGATGAGTAGTCTCGCTGGGACGTAATCCAAGGCAATATGTCAGTTTGAGCATCGTCTGAATGACCTCCGGGTATTCAATATTAAAGCGCTTCCTATAGGTTAAGGCGGTTTCAAAGATTAGTTTCAGTTCCACGTTGGAGTAGATGTATGGCACAAAGTCATCTGGTTTCGCTGGCTTATCCTTTGGCAAAGGATTTACCGTCATATATCTTCTGGCCACTGCCCACATAAAGAACCCATTCAACGCCGCATTTATACTGAACCAGTATGTGGTGGCAACTCCTTCTCTGACGCCATGCGCATTCAAGTAGTGAAAACAATGCTGCTCTGATATGATGGAGAGATCTTTATCTGCTCCGATATATTTGCAGAAGTTCTTTAGTATGAAGCCGATTGTACGAGCCTTCTCTCCAAGACTCATTCTGTACGATATGTACATAGTTACTGCTTCTCCCATTTTCATAGCAAGCCCTCCCATTCCATTTTGGAGACCTCGTGCAAATGTGACAAGTCTACCTTCGCATATATTCGGGTGGTGTCAAGCAAGCGATGACCCAACAGATCTGAAGTTTCTTTCAATGTCCCGCCATTGTTCACAAGGTGACTGGCGCAGGCATGACGTAGGGAGTGGCCACCCCTATGATGAACATGGATATCAAGTCCCTTATACGCTCTAGCAACCAGATAGTAAACAATGCCTCTCGTGATTTTTTTGTATGGCATACACAGCGTCAGAAAGAGATAATCTCGTCCCATTGCATTGTTCCGTCCTTCCAGAAGATAATCTGTAATGAGCCCGGCAACTGTTTTATCTAGAGGAAAAGCCTGAACGCCGCCTCTCTTTGCCCTCCGGAGATAGATACATTCTTTATTCCAGTCGATATCGTGCAGGCGAAGGTCTGCCACTTCTGAGGATCTCATTCCATATACGGCCATCAATGCCATAATGGCCGTATTCCTTCTTCCTCGTGCGTTCGATACCCCATAATACCCTACAAGCTGCTCCACTTCATTCCACGAGGGTGAAGAAGGCAAGGTTTCCATTGAGAACTGACGAGGAGCCTTAATGGCATCAGGAACAATTGAGCATAAGTTACATGCAACGGCATATCTTAAGAAGTCTCTCAAGGTTGTGACGATAGTCGCCATCGTTCGGCGGCAGCATCCGCCGTTATGGCGATAAGCAAGATATTCATCAATATGTTCCAGCGACAAAGATATCAAACTGCTCTTATGACGGATGAAGGACATGAAGCACTTCAACTCTCGCTCCCTGCCTATCAATGTGGCATCTGCCAGTCCCTTGCTATCACGAGCCCATTGAACATAATCGTGCACTACATCGTACTCCAAAGGATCTAATTTCTCTTCTCGATACAGAATACCGGCATATGATAGCCAGCCATATGCAACAGCCCTGAACGTTTTTATCCATTTTTGAGAAGGAGTTCGTCCATACGAACAATCTTCTGCCTCTCTATCTTTTATAACCTTTTCCAGATCTGACTCGAACACGTGATTCCGTTCTGCCAAAGACAAGCGGTCAATTATGATAATTTGCATCCAGGCATACTCGTGTAAGCGATTGTAAGACATGCCTTGTGCTTCAAGGCTTTTTAGGTATGAGTACCTTTCTTCGTAAAAAGGGTATGTCAAGTAGCGCATTCTGTAATGGCAGACTGAACTAAAGCGATTGAACAAGATGCTTGAGTCGTTATACCTTGGATCAAGACGCCCCATGTCATTCAGCCATTGTGTGACGGTGCTCACCAAGAATGTAGATTTTGGACCATCGTAGTTGTTTTGCATAACCATTATTTCTGATAAACTTACCATGGTGCCTTCATTGCCCAATGACAAATGACGTGTAGCAAACAATAACTGGTCCGCAGTCATCTGAAGTGAGCGGATGCCATTTCCTTCAGACTGCTTCTTAACAAGGAACAGCTCGCGTTCCCGCAATAGAGGAGCGGTCATGTGCGCCTCTACTTTTCTTTTGATTTGGAATAGTGTTTCTATCATATATTGCTCTGATCCATTTGAGGACCTATAGTAATATACGATAAATTATGTTGTGGATATGGCAGCTAACAAACTAAAGTGCAAGGCAATATCCTACGATACCAACATAACAGCATTGCCAACATAAGGACGCAAGAATTGGCTCTTCTGCGGCAATGACGCTTCGGCATACCGTGCAGCCATCGTTTACTCGCTTATCAGCACCTGCAAGAATGCTGGCATTGAGCCACGCATCTGGATGGAGGATGTCCTCACGAAAATCCCGTACTATCTTCGCGACGGGAAGGATCTCTCGGAACTTCTCCCACGTCAGTGGGCCAAACTTGAAACTAATCGTATCGACTCGAACTCATTAGCTCCCAATCGGAACTAATCGGATACTAATCTCAGCCAATCGCCCGTATCGCTTTGAAATGTACCACCTGTAGCGGAATCAAATGTACCTCCATGGGTGGCAATGCTCCGAAATAAAACTATACGTGCCTCACCGGAGGCTTACAAATATCTCTAATCCTTCCATTCTATTTCATTAATTAAACGTTCAACTTCGCCTTCCACTCGTGGGTCTTCGTCCTCACGCAGAGAAATGGCCAAAGATAATCTGTCAACCCATTCGGCTTTTGTACCAATAGCGGTGACTGGTGGATATTTCCATGCTTCAATGATGATGTTGCCATCAAATTCGTTGGGGCGTACTAAGACTCCCAATGATTTGAATTCCCGTAGTTGTTTGACTGGCACCATGATTATTCTTTCCGGATCAGGATTCAGCCATGTGTAATGTGCAAGGGCATTGATGCCACATACTGGGAAATTATCGTCAGAGAGCAAGTCATCACAGTAAATGCGTTCTTCAATAGGGTTAACGAGGAACGACTGGGCTTGCTTCCACAATTCCAATCCTTTCTTGTCAAAGTGGATTACCTTCCGTTTAGAGTGTCCAGATACTTTCTCGCACAGCCCCAAGTCTTCGAGGCAAGTAATACCAAGTGTAATGCTTGCATATGAATACGGAATTTTATTCTCTATGTCACGTGCTGCCAATCCTTCGATACTCTCGATCTGTAGATGATAGAGCAGCAGGTATTGTGCGACTGGCGATAAGACCTTAGCCTGTTTGGTTTTACGAATGCGCTCATTAGCCAGGAGCATTGGCAAATGGACGTATTTGTCAGATACAACGAAATACACGTCTTTGTCAATTAGTCTCTGCCGTTCATAGGCAGGACAAGTTGGCAACAAGAATACGGTTGGAAGCTGGAATAACGAAGTAAGGTTGTTTGCAGTAACAGACAAATTACGTGGGGTAGCTACTTTATCTTTAGGTTCTGCGAATAGCAATGGCATACCATGAAACTCCCCATCGTAGAACTTGTACGACAACATTTCTCCGATGGTAACACCTTTCATCTGCGCCCTGCTTCGTTCTTGCAGCTGTATAGGTCTTCCTAATATGGCAATATCTTTTATTTTAACCATTCTGCTTGATTTTAATATACCATTAAAACGATGCAAAAGTATTAAAATAATCTAAGATAACCAAAGATTTTTGGGAATCTAACTGGATTCTTCCTGTTTTCCGCAATGGGACACCCTTTAGCGACCGGAGTAGACAGCAGGAATAAAACGCAAAAAACCAGTCCGGAGATAAAGCATTCAAGAAGTATCTTGTCGAGCAGACCGTGGAGCGCTTACAACATTTTGAGTCCCTGGACAAATAGTTCAAATAATTAAAATGGCTGCCATACTTTAGCAGTAAGACTGATTATTTTTGCCAACGAATAATAAACACCAACATTATGCCTAGATTTTATTGCGTTAATTGCGGAAAGGATTTCTCCAGTGTAAGAAGCCTTACTATGTCACCATGCCAACAGCATCCCCTGGGTTCTTTTAAAGGAAACCATATCCTGTATGAAGGGAGCGAGAAATCCACATACACTTGTAAGTATTGCGGAAAGCAGTTCTCTACTATTCGGAATATGACCTGGTCGCCCTGTCAGAATCATCCTAAAGGTGCATTTAAAGGGAACCATTCACCGGCGCTGTAAAATAGCTCATCAGAATGAATTCAACAGGAAACACCATTCAAACTCTTGAATGGTACGAGCACATTCGCCTCAACCCGGAAATGTATATCGGCAGAATTGGGGACGGCTCTGACGTGGAAGATGGCATCTACACCCTTCTCAAAGGCCTTATTGATAGTTCGGCCGACGAGTTCGAAATGGGCTATGCCAAGCGACTTGAGATTAAGATCAGCGGTCTGGCCGTTTCTCTGAGAGAATACGGCCGCGGAATTCCTCTCGAGTCTGTTGTGAATTCTACCAGCGGTTTATCCGTTGGAATTGGCGCCAGAAAGGATGTTGTCACCACAAATAGCTACAAGGTGGCCAATGCTCTTTCTGAAGAGTTCTCAGTTGATTCCTACCGTAGTGTAGCTCGCTCATGGGCATTGTATTCCAAAGGGTGCCTCACTGATCAAAGAATAGAAGAAGACAAGAATCTGGAGCCAGACGGCATCAGGGTGAAATTCGCCTTAGACAAAGAACTGTTCCCCAATAGCTACTATCGGCTGGAGATTGTCAAGGACATTCTGGAGCAGTACTCAGCAAAGCACGAAGGCTTTCCAATCTCGCTCAATGGCTATTAGCAATAGAGTATGAATTACGTTGAATCAAATCAAGAAATAATTTCTTATATTTGCACTTGACATTAGCAATAGAGTATGAATTACGTTGAATCAAATCAAGATATCCTCAATCGTTGGAAAGCGAAGTTCTGTGAGGACAAGTCAAAGGACTCTGAGTATGAGGGGTACGAACCGGCAAAGTATTTTGCTGAAGACGGTATTATGTATAGAGGAGCGCTAACGTATCTACCCAAAACGCATGAGGATGGTAACACTACGTATAGGTGGGCGCATGCCTGTAACGGAAATGAAAACGCATTATGGGAAGCCGCTCCTTTACGGGTCTTGTATTTAACCAAAGACCAGAATACATCGGGATGTGAAACTTGGGATGTTCGTTCGGAGTCATATAGATACCTTGCCCCTAATGCCACAGAGAATGATTTATCAACGGTAAGGTTTCATGTTAATCTTGTGTATTCCTTATATGGATTGTTGAAGACTACGCCTGAGAGGATGATGGGCTTCGAGGATTTTACTGATGCTGAAGCCTTGAAGCTATCAGAGGAAGCGATTTATGCCAGGATAAACTGTCGTAAGGAGTATGGATTGGAATCTTGTAGTGATGAGAAATTAAGCACAGCCATCAATACATATAAAGATTACCTCAGAGAACAAGTCTGCAATCTGGATGCGGACTTATTTATCTGTTGTGGTAGTCACAATGATAAGAATATCATTCTTGAGAACCTTAATGCGTTTTATGATAATAAGTTCAAATGGATTGGCTACGCCACCTGGTATAATGAAGAGGATAACAAGGTCGCGATAGATTCTTACCATCTAAGCTATATGAAGGGAGGGTATCAGCAGCGATATGAGGACATTGTAAAGACGTACTTCGACTTTCTCAAGTATCATCCTGATTTTCTCAAACACCGCATAAAGAACAGTTATTCCTCTAACTGCTCACAGTAGTTAATTGCTTTTCTGAAGTCAGGGAACTCAATCTCTTCGTCGTGTTCCTCATACAATACATGCTCATAGAAATGATCTTCTGAGCGTTTCCCGGCCAATGCATATGAAAGTTTCGTCTTGACGCCTTTCTCGTTTTCATATTCAAACTGCATCCGTGCCATGAACAATTCCGGATAGGGTTCATATTCAAATTTTGTAATTGAGAATCTGCTCTGCTCTTCCTTCGTCAATTCTCTAAATCCGTACAGAGAGTAGAGAAGGTACATTTCATCAAGGGGTATTCGATTCATAGCGCTTTGTTTTTTCGGCAAAGATATGGAGCGCCCCTGCCAAAAGCCAGCAGTCCTTTTTTTTGCTACATTTTTAGCATCAATTTTCAAACTGCTTGTTTTTGGCAGTGATAACATTTACCTTTGCATCAGATCAAGAAACTATATATGGCAAAGAATTACTTCGAAAGGTATGTATGGTTACTGAACGTAATCAATGATTACGGCCCCATTACCTTCAAAGAAATCAGCAATCGCTGGGCTCATAGTAAGGCTAATACGCTTGGTGAGAGTTATCTGCCCGAAAGAACCTTCCATAATCACAGAGAGGCTATCCAGGAGACCTTCGGCATTGAAATCAAATGCGACCGCTCACTTGGGTACTACATAGCCGACAGTGACGAACTCAAGGGAGAAGGGGTGCGCCAATGGTTGCTGGCCTCTCTTTCCTTGAATAATCTCCTCAACGAGAGCAGGGACATGCGTGACCGGATTCTATTCGAGAAGATCCCCTCAAGCCAGCGCTGGCTCTCCGTAATAGTGAATGCGATGCGGGCAGGCAAAGTCATTGAGATGACTTATCAGAGCTTCTGGAGAGATGAGCCTAATACCTACAAGGCGAAGCCATATTGCCTGAAACTTTTCAAGCAGCGCTGGTACATGCTGGCCAAGAGCGAAGGGAAGGATACGCCGCGAATCTATTCCCTCGATGAGCGGATGATTGATGTCAAGCCTACGGATGAAAACTATATGCTTCCTGCCAAGTTCAACGCAGAAGAATACTTTAACGACTATTTCGGCATCATCGTGGGCACCGAATGGGCGCCGCAGGAAATCAAGATCAGGGTTGTAAATGACCAGGTAAAGTATTTCGATTCGCTGCCCCTGCATGATTCTCAGATTAAGGTACCCGCTGAATCAAATGAGGAGTACACAGTCTATAGATATCACATGGCGCCTACATTTGATTTAAAGCAGGAGCTGCTTAGCCGCGGGCCTGCAGTAGAGGTGTTGAGTCCTGAAGCATTCCGCCTGGAAATCCAGGAAGATATCGCCGCGATGGCAAAGAAGTATGGTCTATGAAGGATTTTGCAGCCATAGATTTTGAGACGGCCAATGAATGCCGATGCAGCGTCTGCAGCGTGGGTGTGGTAATCGTCCGGAATGGAGAGATCGTGAATTCATACTATAGTCTGATTCATCCGGAGCCGGAATACTATCAGTGGTTCTGCCAGCAGGTTCACGGCTTGTCGGAAGAAGACACTGAGGATGCACCGGTGTTCCCGTATGTCTGGGAGAAGATTGCTCCGCTGATTGAGGGCCTTCCGCTGGTAGCGCATAACAGCAACTTCGATGAAGGCTGTCTGAAGGAGGTGTTCAAGGTGTACCGGATGGATTACCCTGACTATGAGTTCCACGACACTCTGGCCGCATCCAGGAAACATTTCGGATGCAGTTTGCCCAATCATCAGCTCCAGACTGTGGCTGCAGCGTGTGGGTACAATCTGGAGAATCACCATCACGCATTGGCCGACGCAGAGGCCTGTGCTCACATCGCAATGAAACTACTGTAGAGATATGCAAAAGATTCACAAGAGACTTGCCCCCAATCAAATCACGGAACTCTCTCAGTGCGAGATTTTCGTTTTCGGCAGCAATCTGGAAGGACTACACATGGGCGGAGCGGCACGCTATGCCTATGATCATTTTGGAGCAGAATGGGGCAACGGAGTAGGACCGCAGGGTCAGTGCTACGCAATTCCGACGATGCACGGACCGCTGTCCGACATCAAACCTTACGTTGACGATTTCATCGAATACGCCCAGCAGCATCCGATGAACCGTTTCCTCCTCACCAGAATCGGCTGCGGCATCGCCGGTTTCAAAGACAAGGATATGGCTCCGCTGTTCAAGGAGGCCCTGAATCTTCCTAATGTCTCCTTCCCGAATGAATGGTTTATCCAGCTTCTGGACTATGTCGAACCCCGGGAAAAGAGGAAGCAAGCAACTCCGCCGGTCATCAATATGGATGTGCTGAAGCGACTTTGTAAGGAGCATCTATACACGATAGGCGCAGGTATTCCATGGGATGAGCCGGACCTCCTGATTCGCTATGTCATTGCCGAAGACAAGTTCGGCTATAAGGCTATGGGGAACTTCTTCTTCCTTGAAGACACTCTCTATGTATGGGACTTTGACGATGCCTGGGCTCCGGACCATAACGCCGATATCGTCGAAGAGATTTTCTACGACGAGTGTAAGGGACGCGGATATGCCCACCGGGTGCTTTTCGCTGGTGTCAAGACTCCGTACAAAGATTCAAAGGGCGAAAGCATCTTCACCGGCGATGTCTGCCACATCAAGTTCCACGGCTCCGAGTATGACTTCCCGCTGACCACACTGGGTTGGGAGGAGAATCCGGAACATTTCCGCTATGCTTTCGTCCTGGACAATCATTGCATCCATCCGGAAGAATGTGAGAGCATCACCCGCGTCGGCACCGTCTTCTATATGCTCAAGCCGAATGATGACGGCAATATGGTCGATGAAAAAAGTGCCGAATTCACGGACATCTATGGCCAGAACCCCGATCCCATCGAGCGCCGCCTGGAGATGGCGAAGTACACGCCCAGTTTCCACGAGAAATACTGGGAATACGCTGCCCTGAAGGTGCTGGAGATAGAGTACGGTTGGCGATACTATCCAGGGCTTCCGAAACCGGATGAGGATTAGATAATTCTCGTATTATAGGTATATTTGCAATACATTATTGTTAAGCCATAGCCCCAATGAAAGACTTTGTTAAGGAACGTTTGCAGTCATTATTAGAGAATCTCGACGATCTTTTCCAAGATAACGAGCTTGCATATTTCAGCTCTCATTGCAAAAACGAACTGCAGATTCGAGACAGAATTGCCTGGAGACTACACCAAGATATCACCAAAGAATATGGAGACCTTTATGTTGTCCGCAGGGAGTGGGCTCCTGAAGAAAAAAATAAGAGCAGAGTTGACCTGGCCATCTTAGAGATGAAGGCGGACAAGAAAAGCGTCCAGAAGGTTATCGCCTTGATTGAGTTTAAGGCTCATGCTATTGCCAGACCTGAGCCGGCTTATTATGGTTTGGAATTCCAGAACGATGTGAAGAAGATGCGCGATTTTAAGAAGGATGTCAATATTTGCGCTGACGCGGATTTGTACTTTGTCTTCTTGGAAAGCGGGCAAAACGAAAAGGCGGATCAATATGAATCCGTGTTGGGCTATGCAAAATATCAAACGCCAAATTGCAAATACTGCCGGGATGCTCAAGATAAAGATTATCTCCGTGAAATAGAGTCTCACTGGCAAGAGTTCAAGAAACGATTGCCTGAAGCTGATATTCATGCGCCCAAGGCGATTTTCGTTGGAGAAGCGTTCGGGTATAAGCAGTATGTTTCTCCTTTATTGATTGGGCCCTTGAAATAAAGCAAAGAAACGCGGTACTTGCTCGTCTGTCAGTTTGGTCTCCAGATTTCACAGGTTGCGACATCATATAAAGGCTTCTCGGATCAAATGAACATATATGAGAAGGCATTTGTCGCAGAGATACAAGAAATGTGGGACAAAGCTTCGAACAAACAGTGATGTTGCATCTCCGTTGAGCCTACGGCAATATAAACAACAAAGCGGTCAAGCCCTTCTTCCTCCGCTGAAACTCCGTCAGACATTCCCAACTGCCATCCCGTCACTCTTAATCGTAAGCATACGGTAAACCCCATATGGTTATTTCGGAGACTTTAGAGTTTCTCCAAGGAATTTTGGAGATTCTCCGAAGGAAGTTGGAGACACTCAGGAGATTATCGGAGATTCCCCGACGTCTTTACAAGGCTTTCCCCCTGACCCAGAGCACAATCCCGAACCACCATTAGTCGAAGATACGGATAAAGAGGAAGAACAAGCCTTTAGCGACCGGAGTAGACAGCAGGAATAAACGCAAAAAACCAGTCCGAAGACTGGTTTTTGCTTGTTTAGTAGCGGGGGAAGGACTCGAACCTCCGGCCTCCGGGTTATGAGCCCGACGAGCTACCAACTGCTCTACCCCGCGATGTGGAATGCAAAGATAGTAATTATTTTTAATATTGCAAAATTTTCTTTTAAAATACACCGCACCGGGGTTTGATAGTATATAGGGAGACACTCATTGCCCGGCTATTTGGGGGAAAGCTGCAAACAGTTTCAACGCTGCCGATGTTTCTTCAATGAGTTTATTCTTTACAAAGGTCTTGGCCTTCGCGTCATTCAAGACTTCGCCGAGTCCCTGCATCAAAAGCTTTGGACTTGACTCGCAGACATGTTCTGCACACCATGCGGCATATTCGCTTACACTCTTTCCTGTTCTCTGCCTTACAATCTCTTCATTGATTTCCGTGTGGTTCTGCAAGAAAAACCACACATCATATATATCTCGCGGAGAAAGACGCTCGCCCATGGCGCATAACTTATGGGCAAACATGTCCGGCATTGTCATTACCCGAATATCAGTGCCGGCCAATGAAAGCGTCTCATAATGGTTGGGATACTCTCGCGTAGAAATTTCCACTTTCAGCATCCGCTCTCCTTTTCCATAGTTAAGCACAATGACAAGTCCATAGTTCTTCTTGGCTTCATCGTCAACCGTGCCGAAACGAGTCAATATGGCTCTTACTCTGTCATATACAATGTCAAGTTTGTCCGGGACAAGCAGATTGAAATCCAAGTCTGTAGAGAAACGGCCCAGATTATGGAAGAACATCAATGACGTACCACCCTTAAATGCCAGAGCGTTGCAGAGTTCTTTGTCCTTAAAAATCAGGCTCAATATCTGAGCCATGTAGAGCTTATGTTTATTCTTGTCCATAATTATCTCTTATTCAGCAGTTCTGTCGTTCTCTCCGTCAATACTATTGAATGGTAGCACGGCAGAAGTTGTCGAACTTTAGTTTTATCGAGTGAATTAAGGTTATCGAAATAGCAGTTCCCCGAACTTAGGTAAAGCATGTCAAGGAATGCCCGTTCCGGAGATGCAATCAATATGTTGTCGTGGCGTTCAATACCGTCCATCCCGATCCACAGTTCCGGATTTATGGAGCGGAACTGATATTCCCTGCCGTCAATCTCCACAGTCCGGTTCAGATAACTTACACATGTGATGGCTTCGTCGTATTGAAATACGACACCGAAACGCTGAAGCACATACTCCAATGATATATAGACCGGGCGAAAAAGACAGCATGCCATTTCCCTTTCATCGTATGTGGCTTTTGTATAGATGCCACGTCGTGGATTACGTATCTTTCCTTCCTTGACATAATAGTGCAGCGACTTGGACAGTTTCTGGCTATCCGTACTCGCAGTCAACATCCTCAGCGATTGGATGTTAAAGACAGTGCGTGTGCTGCCCAAGATTGCTTCAAGCACATTTTTTTGTGAACTCATAATCCTAATTATTCGTATTATCAGTTCACAAAAATAGTAAAAATATCATTGAAAACATAAATATACCGCCCCTTCCCGTCAAAACAGCAGCATCACGAATAGCACGAGGGCGAAGACCTCAAATCGGCGTCGACCATCTATCGCCTCATCCAGAACCAGTTCCGACGGGTCGGTTTTCACGATTTCGCTAAGTTCCTCCTTATCTAAGGACAAGAACTCACGCGCGGTCCATTTCTGGGCGATTTGGCCTCCGGAGATGAAAGACACCCCGGGATTAGCTCTATTGAGACTCATTAAAGTCCGCCTGTCCGCACGATACACCGTCACGTCCTCGAGCTCCAAATCCCCACTTGCAGCCACGATGGAGCGAAGCCCCGCGCTTCCGGAAAGTTTCCTAATCTCAGCGATGCTCTCCTCACTTACGGAAGATGGGTCGTAAGAAGAAATTAGAAGCACCTTTCCGCGAAGCAATCGGCTGTCGGCATATTCCCCATTCTCGTCTACTATGCTTATCATCCCCTCTTCAAGTTCCTTTCCAGTATGCAAGTCGGTAAGGTCGAGAAGCGGAAGTTTCATAAAGGAATAGATGCCGAATCCGGCGACGAACACACAAGCCACTCCGCTGATAATCTTTCTGTAAAGTGGCCTATAATGCTGGCGGACATAAGGCACGAAAGCCACCGTCCATATCACCAAAAGAACTATGTTTTTCAGAAAACTCTGAAGATGAGTCATATGCACCACTTCTCCGAAGCACCCGCAATCCATATCGGGATTGAAGATGAGAAGCAGGAGCGTAAGCACCGTAAAAAGCGAAAGCAGGGCCAAAGTCACGTTTCGCATCACCCTAACCCAGATGCCACTGATGAGGCAAATACCCACAAAGCACTCTAACAGATTGAAAAGGAGCGCTGCGAAAGTAGCGAAACCGCGAAGGAATCCTATGTGAAGGAAATTGAAATAAGACTCCATCACGAGCGCACTTCCCACCGGGTCCATCAACTTGAAAAGTCCCCCCACCAGAAAGACCGCACCCAGGATGAAGGCGCACAGGCGCTTCAAAAAACCGTGACCTTTCATAACTTATCTGTCTATAGCCTCATCCACCATCTTCTTCAGCGAAGCGAAGATAACATCCGGCGACTCCATAGCCCCCGACTCGTCGCTACAGCCCAGAACCTTGAAAGAAGGATCCAGCTCCGCCTGCCTCAAATACATCTGACGCACACGACTCTGGAATGCGATGGACGCCTCGTGAATGTCCTGAGCCCCTACCAGATACGAGCGATCATCGCCTTCGCGCGAAGATGCCAAGTTCTTCTCCACGAAAGTGATGGGCACGTCCAAGAATATGTTCAAATCCGGAACCGGCTCCCCGAACGCCCCGTACTCCACATCGAAAATCCACTTTCTCAGCCGCTCAGCCTCCTGCGAATCAGAGAGTTTGGCGCATTGATAAGCGATATTCGAATAGACATACCTGTCCAGCAGGACCATCTTTCCTTCTGCCAATTTGGCCTTTATCTCATCCGCAGCGGCGTGCCTGTCCTCGGCGAACAGAAGTGCCACGAGCTGTGGGTGCACGGCATCGTTAGGGCCAAACTCGCCACGCAGGAATCGAGATATCAAGTCTCCGTAGACCGCAGACTCGTAACGTGGAAAATGTATGTACTCCAACTCGCCACACCGGGCTGTCAGATATTCCCTTAACTTTTTTACTTGAGTGGACTTCCCCGCCCCGTCAAGTCCTTCTAATACGATGAGCATATTTGCAAAATTAACAAATAAATTCGCAGCATACTATATTTTACCATTATTTAAGAGTATTTTTGTGCCATGGTCAAGATAATGGGTATAATAAACCTCACTCCGGACTCTTTTTTCGAGAAGAGCCGCTATAACTACAGCATTCTGGAAAGCACGGCGGACATCGTGGACGTGGGAGCCATCTCCATGCGACCGGGCGCCGAAGATGTCTCGCAGGAGGAGGAATGGCGACGCCTGAAAGGGTTTATAGAGAATTGGCATAGCGAAAAGCAGTTATCCGTGGACACCACGAGGGCTGCCATAGTGAAAAAGGTCTACGAAGCGGTAGGCCCATTCATCGTGAACGACATCTCCGCAGGCGAAGACGATGCGCAGATGCTTAAGGTCGTGGGCGAATTGGCCTTACCATATATAGCGATGCACAAAAGGGGGAATCCCCGCACGATGGACGCACTGGCCTGCACCGACAGACCCATTATGGAGACGCTGTGCGAGTATTTCGCAGAATTCGAGAAGAGGGCCGAGGCGGCAGGCGTGAAGGACTGGATTCTGGACCCGGGGTTGGGTTTCGCGAAAACAGCCGCGCAGAACGTCGAAATCATCGAAAAGCTGGAGGTGCTTAAAAAATTCGGCCGCCCCATACTAATAGGAGCAGCCGATAAGAGATTCACCGAAGGCAGAACCGAATTCTACCATCTGGAAGCGTTAAAACACGGAGCTGACATTCTGAGAGTGCACGACGTGGAAGCGGCGAACCGCACATACGCCCAGTACCAGAGCTATTGCGAACATCACGAATAGTATCCAATAGCACCCCTGCGGCATCACGCTCATCCAGGTATCATCCTCGCCGATACCGTCCATACGGCTCATCAAAAGGCTAAGGAAGTTATTCGTAAAGTGCATAAGGATAGTCAGTTTCAGACTTCCCGTGCTATAATAGACATATCCGAAGAGCACCCCGATGATAAACGCCGGGATGGCCTGCCACATATTCCCGTGAATGATGGCGAAAAACGCCGCCGACACCACGATGGCCAAAACCGGACTCTTGCCGTTCCTCACCAGTCCTCGAAGCACCAGCCCACGACACAACCACTCTTCGAGTATAGGGGCCAATATCGCCACCGACAGCAGGTTAAGCCAGAAATTACCGCCTACCGCCGCCTCCATGGCAGCCTTCAACTCTTCCGACATCTCGGGCAATGCGCTGTTTATCACCTCAATGACGAACGAAGCCGCGAAAACCAGCAGCACCACCAAAGGGTAGAGCCACCACGAAACCTTGCGCGCATCCACATCGACGCGGCTTTTCACCACGCCAGGACGACGGCTTTTGAGCAGCACCAGAACCGCAGTGACTAAAAACATCACCGGGTACGAAACCGTCAGACACACATCCTGAGCCACGCCATTCTTCGTGAGAATCAGCGTGATAACCGATGCCAATACCACCCCCGCCAGGAAAGTCGCTGCGACTAATGCCAATCCGCCCCACGAAGGAGCCCACGTCTGCCTGCTATTCATACAGAGGAGATGGATAAATGCCTTCCTTTACCAATTCGGCAAACTTGGCCACAACCAAAGGCCTGTCTTCCTTGAAGGTAACGCCGAACCATTTGGCCGGAGTGCTCAGGACGTCGCACTCGTCGCCGCCATTCTTTATGAGACAATCCACTACATAAGGGATGTAGAACTCTTTCTTCAACTCCATACCGTTCTGGGCGAGGAACTCCTTGAACAAGGTCTCGGTCTTTTCGAAAAAGTCCGGAGTGAAGCACCACATATTCATGGAGCAAAGGTCCTTAGGCCTAATCTCCACGCGCTGTCCGGTCTCGGAGTTGTCGGCACGCAACACGCCGTCGGCATCGAACATAACGTTATGATGCTCCACCACGTCGATGAGCTTTCCGGTAGAAGCATAAGTGCAGATGCCGCGAGACACTCCACCCGACTCGGAAAGAGTATTGTCCACCTCGAATCCCACTATGGCATAGTTTCCAGAAGAGGCGCAATGCTCTGCACACCAGTCCGCAGCTATTTGAAATGACTGCTTTCCATAGAAGTCATCGCCGTTAATGACCACGAAAGGCTCGTGAATGGCGTCCTTGGCCATAAGCACTGCGTGGGCAGTACCCCACGGCTTTTGTCTTTCCTCGGAGATGGCGAATCCTTCCGGAATCTTGTTAAGTTCCTGAGTCACGAAATCGAATTCGAGAGGCGTACCGTCCTTACATACCACGTGAGCGTACTTGGCCCTGACGGTCTCTTCCATCTGCTCCTTAAAATACTCCCTTACGATGTAAACGACCTTGCCGAATCCGGCCTGAACTGCATCATATATAGAATAATCAATGATGGTCTCTCCAGAAGGGCCTAATCCGTCCATCTGTTTCAATCCACCATAACGGCTACCCATACCGGCAGCGAGAACAAGAAGTGTAGGTTTCATTATCATTATATTTTAGAACTCGGCAAATTTAACTAAATTTGCGCAATTATGGGCATTCTTAAAAATATTTGGGACAAAAGTAAGGACGGCAACAAGCAGGAGCAGCGTTCCCTTATTAGAGTGACCATAATCGCAAGTGCCGTAGCACTGGTTTTTCTTTGCGTAAAAAAGGACAATTTGTTTCAATGGATAAAGGCCGGAATCACTATCTCGAAGCAGAACAGCGAGATAAAGGCTAACAGAGAACACCTCGAGCAGATGGACAGGACCATCTACCTGCTGACTCACGACAGGGACAGCCTCGAGAAATTCGCCAGGGAGAATTTCCACTTTGCGCAAAAAGGCGATGACATCTATCTCATAGACGACTAATGAACTTAAAAGGAAATATACTTTTCCCCATACTACTTTTCGGGAGCATCACGATAGCCATAGCATCGGAGATGATTAGCGGTGCTGCCATTCCGGCATACACCCCGTCCGAGGTCTGCGCGGCAGATACGGTTATCTATCCTACAGAGAATTATAAAGCCCGAAGAGTGGGCTCTTTCGAGGACGTGACCATAGCGGACAGTCTGTTAGAAGGCTCCGACACCCTGCTTTTCGACGCATTGGACACGGCGAAGGTACTCACCGCACGCGACACCATAGTGGCGCCGGACTCCCTGAAGGAAATAGACCCATTCAGATATAAATACTACGTGGCGCTGCTCGATTCCCTGACCCACAGGCAGGTAAGCGACTCGCTCAGAGCCAGCGGCGACTCCCTGATGCTGTGCGAGGCCATCAAGCTGGACTCGCTCTACAGCGCCGATTCAGTGATCAGAGCTAAGGCAGCCTTCGAAAAATGGTACGCATCCCTGTCGAAGGAAGAGAGGAAGAAGTACGATTTCGAGCAGAAAGAGCTTAGAAAAAAGGCTGTTACGGACAGCATAAGGCTGGTTAAGGAAGAGCAACAGGCCATTAAGGACAGCATAACGAAGAACACGCCTCGCATTCTGGACACCTACGCCGTGTCGGATTCGATGCACTATCAAAGAATCATCTCGTGGACTGCCGACAGGGACTTCCAAGAGCTCAATGTTTCCATCCCGGATTCGAGTTACAACTACCACTTCTACGACTACGACTTTCAGCGTAAAGACGTAAACGCCACGTGGTTAGGTGTAGCAGGTTCGCCTGTTCAGCACTATAACTTCTTCCTTAGGAACACTCGCGGTACGGGCTTCTGGGATTCGTACAGCGCGTGGAGCTACTCTCCGCAGACCTTCCGCCAGTATAACACGAAGACGCCGCACACGGAATTGGCCTACTTCGGAACCCTGCTTTCGGACGACGCTAAGGAATCGGATAACGTCCATTTCCTCACGACGCAGAACATCACCCCGGCATTCAATTTCAGCATACTCTACGACAAATGGGGCGGCGGAGGAATGCTCATTAACGAAAAGACGTCGAACAGCACGCTCGGACTGGGAGTCAACTACCTGGGCAAGAAATACCTAATGAATGCAGGTTTCATAAACAACAGCATTACTATGGGAGAGAACGGAGGTATCACCGACATCAGAGAGATCAGGGACACCACCATAGACCCTCGCGAGGTAAAAGTGGCCATGACTTCCGCTTCGTCGGCGACCAAAAGGACTACCTTCTATGCCGACCAGCAGCTCCGCATTCCTTTCAATTTCATAAACGACATACGCAAGTCGAAAGACAGCACCTATACGGCGAGCGACGACATCACGACCGCCTTCATAGGCCACGCCTTGGAGCTTAACAGATTCGGACGCAAATTCAGCGAGAGCTCCACGTCGGCCGATTCGCTGGGCAGGTGGAATATGGACAACAAGCTGTACATCAGGCTTCAGCCGTGGAAGCAAGAGTCCCTGATTTCGAAAATAGACATAGGTCTGGGCGACGAGTACAACTCCTACCATAACGTCACCGCCACGGATACTTCTTCCGTACACGAAAACACCGTCTACACCTATGCCGGAGCAAGCGGAAAGCTCGGCAAATGGTTTGACTGGCAAGCGAAGACACACTATGGTTTCATAGGAACCGGAGCCGGCGACTTCGACATAAGCGCGAACTTCAAGACCCGCGTCTACCCTTTCAGAAAGGCCAAGACCTCCCCTCTCGAGATTTCCGGAGAACTGTCTTCGAGCCTTCTCAAGCCGGAATTCTACCAGCGCCATTTCTACTCTACGATTAACGAGATGCTGCGCTGGGACAAAGACCTTAACCGTATATCCACCACTAAGATAAAGGGAAGCATAAACATCCCTCACTGGAGATTCTCGCTCGACGGAGGATACGCCATCGTTAACAACTACACCTACTACGACACCTTCGGTGTACTGCAGCAGCACGGCGAGCCCATCTCTGTCTTGACGGCCAATTTGAACCAGGAGTTCGTGCTCTGGAACACGCTTCACTTGAACAACAGGGCCCTTCTCCAGTACTCTTCGAACACCGAAGTGCTCCCTCTTCCGAGACTCGCGTTGAACCTCAAATACTACGTTCAGTTCCCGGTAGAGCCAGGAGTGATGGACATGCAGATAGGTATAAACGGCTGGTTCAACACCAAATGGTATAGCCCGCAGTGGAACTACATAACCGGCGTGTTCACGAACCAGAAGGAATGGCAATACAACAACGGACCTTTCTTCGACGTGTTCATAAATATGCAGTGGAAGACCTGCTGCATCTTCGTAAAGGCACAGAACTTAGGCGGAGGGTGGCCAATGGACCACGCGGACTACTTCAGTGCCCACAAACACATCGTGACGACAGGCCTTATGCCAAGCCTTAAGATAGGCATCTTCTGGCCTTTCTACATATCGCCTACCATAAACAAAGTAGCTAACAAATAATGGACGCCAGCAGGTTCATAGCATCGAAGCTCAAGTTCAAGAGCCGATTGGCAATAGGGGCCACAGCTGTGTCTGCTTTCATCATAGTGCTGTCCATAAGCATATTGTCCGGATTCAAGACCGAGATCTACAAAGGCATCTCGAAGATTTGCGCAGAGGTGTGCCTGTACGCTCCCGACTCGAACACCTTCGACGAAGACATAATTGCCACGTTGGAAAAGGATAAGAGGATAGAATCGGTACGAGCTGCCGTAGTGGAGCCATCCATCCTGAAAAGCGGAGAATCCCTCGAAGGCGTCATCTTTCATAGCGACGAAAGCATCTCCGAAAAATTGCACATAAAGATTACCGAGAGTCTCGCTAGAACCCTTTCGGCCCATAAGAACGACACCCTAACAGCCTATTTCATAGGAGACAATATGAAAGTCAGGAACTTCGTAGTGGAAGACATAATCGAAGACCCGGCGCTCATCGACAAGAACGCTCAGATAGCATTTGCAGGAATCTCCGACCTACAACGCGTGAAAGGCCTGCGCACGGGCGAGGCGGACTGCTTGGAAGTCAGGCTGCTGCCGGCCCTCAAGGACAGGCGCTCGATAAATGCGATAGCCCCGGAATTGGCCTACGAGACAGGCTACAGGGCCATCTCCAGCACAGCCCGCTTCCCTGCGATATACGATTGGCTCGAGATTTTGGATGCCAATGTCATTCTCATCCTGATACTTATGTGCATAGTGGCCGGATTCAATATGGTCTCCGGATTCCTGATTCTCATTATGAGGAGCACGAGCACCATAGTCACGCTCAGCGCGCTGGGCATGAACTTCAAACAAATAGGAAAGACTTTCTTGAGACTGGCTTGCGGAAGCACTCTGAAGGGTCTTCTCATAGGTAACGCGACCGCGCTGCTCTTCTGCATCATTCAGGACTGCACGCACTTCCTTAAACTGGATCCGCAGAACTACTTCGTCTCCTACCTGCCCATCCACTTGGATGCAGTGCAGATAATACTGGCAAACCTATTGGCTTTCGCAGCTGTTATTCTGCTCGTTGCCATCCCTACTCGAAGAATCTCGAGAATAGATTCTAAATACCTCTAATATAGAAGGATAGGTATTCTTCAGAAATGGCGGGAGGCTACTTTTCGCCACCCACGCGGCCTTGCTTATATCTTCTTCGCGCTGCGGCACCAGGTCGACCGGAGCATTATAGAGCATCTCGTACCACCAAGTGTGCTTGAGGTGCCAGATTCCATCGCGAAGGTAACAATGGTCGGTCACGCAGATGAGCGGGCCCAACTCCAGATTCTCCACGCCTGTCTCCTCTTCCACCTCGCGAAGCGCCGTGAAGCTTATGTCCTCGCCCGCTTCCTGATGCCCTTTCGGGAGGTCCCACATATTATTTCTCTTTATCAGAAGAAAGTCGCCTCTCTTGTTCACTGCCAATCCGCCCGCGGCATTCACCTCCTTGAATTCGGCGCAGAAGCTCTTATAGGTCTCGTTAGTGTCGCCAGATGGGATGTATATCTTCGAAAGCGACTTGGTCACCTCGAACATACGGGCAAATGTGCCTATGTCCAAATGGTCTCCCGGGTGAAAGACTACGGCGTTCGAATCTGCAAGCGCTTCGTCTTGAGGCTCGCATATCACTATACATCTGTTATCGAAATATATTTTATGCATACCGATTTCTATCTCGGGGCAAATTTAGAAAAAAAACATATCTTTGCACAAAAATATAAAGTATGCCTTCACATTTTAAAAGCAAACACGGCGTAATAGGCCGCTCGAATATGGAGTTGTTTATGGTATTCACCGACTTGAGAAACCTCACCGGTATGATACCGGCTAACGAAAAGGCACTCGAAAAGGTGAGCCTCGACGCCGATTTCGACAACCTCAGAATCAGCGCAAACGGCATAAACATAAACGTCCGCATCACAGAGAGAGTTCCATACTCGAAAATAGTGGTAGATTCCGTAGAATCCCCCATCAAGTTCACAATCACGCTTAACTTCCTGGATATGGGAGGCCATCGCACGGAGTTTTTCATAGAGCTCGATGCCGAACTCAACTTCCTGATGAAGCAGATGTTGGGAAAGAAAATCGAGAATGGTCTCGATATGATAATCGACACTTTGGAAAAGCAAAGCGCCCAAATCTAAGATGAACGAACTTCCTGTCGCCATAAGACTTAACCCATTCAAGGGTGCCGATGGCCCCGCGGGTGAGCCGATTCCCTGGAGTCCCTGGGGAAGGATACTCCCCGAGCGGCCCGTCTTCACGCTTGACCCACTGTTTCACGCAGGATGCTACTATGTTCAAGACGCGTCCGCCATGTACGTGGGACACATTTTCCGAAAGGCCCTCGACAAAGTAGGTCATAAGGGAATAAGGGTTCTGGACCTGTGCGCGGCGCCGGGAGGCAAGACGACCGATTTGGCCACGTCGCTTCGAGAGCGCTACGGCGACGATTTCCTGCTTGTAAGTAACGAGGTCATGCAGGAAAGGGCCAGAGTTCTCAGCGACAACATAGCCCTCTGGGGCGACCCTAACATATTAGTATGCAGCACCGATCCCGCCGTTCTGGGAAGGCTTTCCGGATTTTTCGACATCATCGTGGCGGACGTGCCTTGCAGCGGCGAGGGCATGTTCAGAAAAGACGCCCGAGCCGTGGAAGAATGGTCGGAGCAGACGGTCCAGCTATGCTGCTCGCGCCAGAAGAGGATATTGGCCGATATATGGCCGGCCCTGAAAGAGGGCGGTGTGCTGGTTTACTCCACCTGCACTTACGAAAGATGCGAGAACGACGACAACCTGCTCTGGGCAGCTCAGACCCTTGGCGGCGACATTATCGCTGCCGAAGACGAATTCCCGCAGTACGGGGTTCGCACCACCGAATTCGGCCATCTGCTTAAGGCCGGCGAAGTTCGCGGAGAGGGCCAATGGGTGGGCTCGCTCATAAAGACAGCTTCCTGCGGACGCGTGAATTCGGATATGAGTTTCATTAAGCCACTCCGATTCGGGGTGGAAAAGGGCGAGATGAAGTGTAAGAAGATGGTTCCTTATTCGGACTACGCCCTGAGCCTAGGATACGAAAAGGAGTATCCTGCCATAGAGGTCACTAAGATTCAAGCTCTTGAATACCTTCACCACGATAGCCTGCGCTTTCCGGACGCTCCGCTTGGCTATAATACCATAAATTACGACGGGCACCCTCTGGGATTCGTGAACAACATAGGGAACCGGTGCAATAACCTCCATCCTAACGCTCGCAGAATCATAATGAACATAAAATAGAGTTTCGATGAAACTTTTTGGGACAACTGTCCGTATAAATATTAATCGACTCTATATTAATTAAGATAGTATGAAACTTTCTCAATTCGACTTTAATCTTCCTCAGGAGAAGATAGCAACCGAACCTTCGCGATGGAGAGACGAATGCAAGCTGATGGTACTCCATAAAGACACCGGAGAGATTGAACATAAGATTTTTAAAAACGTCATAGATTACTTCGGAAAGGGAGACTTGTTCGTGCTTAACGACACTAAGGTCATCCCTGCCAGACTATTCGGGAAAAAGGAAAAGACAGAGGCCGACATTATGGTATTCCTGCTTCGCGAGCTTAATCCGGAGCAGAAGCTGTGGGATGTCATCGTAGAACCTGCCCGTAAGATTAGAATCGGTAACAAGCTCTACTTCGGAGAGGACGACTCTATGGTGGCAGAAGTAATCGACAACACCACTTCGCGCGGAAGAACCCTTCGATTCCTATACGACGGACCATACGAGGAGTTCAAGAAAGAGCTCTATTCATTAGGCCAGACACCTGTCCCGGAGTGGGTTAAACCTGTTCCGGAAGAGAGCGACGTAGAGAATTTCCAGACCATCTTCGCGAAGAACGAAGGCGCCGTGTGCGCTCCGGCCGCAGGCCTGCACTTCTCTCGCGAGCTGTTTAACAGAATGATTCTCAAAGATATCGACAAGACTTTCGTGACGGTTCATATGGGCATAGGACATTTCCGCGAGGTGGATGTGGAAGACCTTTCGAAGCACAGAATGGACTGCGAGAGAATGATCATAAGCGAAGAGGCTGCCGATGCCATAAACAATGCCAAGCGCTCGCACCATAAGGTAGTGGCAGTGGGCGTTACCGTGGCCAGAGCCTTGGAGACCTATGTCACCACCACCCACGAGGTTCGCCCGACGGACACTTGGACTAACAAGTTCATCTTTCCTCCTTACGAATTCTCCATTCCGGACGCATACATCTCGAACTTCCATCTGCCTGAGTCCACCATGCTTATGTCAGTAGCGGCCTTCGGCGGTTACGAAAAGGTAATGAAGGCCTATAAGGAAGCCCTCGAAAAAGACTACAAGTTCGGACCTTACGGCGATGCTATGCTAATCCTTTAAGATTATGAGTAAATATATTATCAAACTGGACCTTCCACAAGGCTGGGAGAAGGAAGAAAGCACTTACATAGAAGTCGACGGCACCGAAGTTACGCACATCGAATGCCATCTTCCCGATGATGCCGCCCAAAAGGACATAGCCATCATCGACCTCTACTCGGGCCAGATGCCTTCCGACACCACCGCTTCCGACGAGGCTCTTGCCAATTATGCCGACATCGTGGGCTTCGACGAGGAAGACCCCGAGGATTTCGACCCTATCGTAGAGTGGCCTTTCGCAGGCAAGAAAGCCTACGGATTCGAAGCCCTGTGCGAGGACGACTCCCCTATGAGGCTGATGTGCATTGAAATCAAGAAGGGAATCCTGTGCATAATGAGTATATGCGCCCAGTCCGACGAAAAGCTTGTCGAAGTTATAGAATTGGTAGAAAGAAATTTAAGATATAAGAACGAAGAATAAACCAAATGTTGAACTATGTTGACTTCACCTTCACTCTCCACGCTTGGGGCTATGACCCTGAGTCGTGTGTATGGCTTTAAACCGCAATCAATATATAAATTCATCGAAGAAGCAGGTTCCATCGAGAACCTGTTTCGACTCGATGACAATCATAGACAATCCCTCAAGCTCGGCGACGACGCCCTGGAATATAGCCTTAAGGAATGGGAAAGAATGCGTGCGCTCGGCGCCCGCTTCATCTCCATCGAAGACGAGGCTTACCCGCAATTGCTTCGGGAATGCGAAGACGCCCCCATTGGCCTATATTACAGGAGCGATTCCGAGCCGGAGGAGTTTTTCTCGCACCCGATGATTTCCATCGTAGGGACCAGGGACATCTCCCCTTACGGCAGGCTTTGGTGTCAAAACATCGTTCATGCGCTCGCACAGGCTCCGACTAAGCCAAGCATCGTCAGCGGACTCGCCCTGGGTGTGGACGGAGTCGCGCACGAATCGGCCCTACGCGAGTCTCTGCCCACGATAGCCGTGCTGCCCACCGGCATCGAAAGCTATTCACCGCGCTCTCACTACCTGCTTTCGGAAAAGTGCGCCCACACACCTAACTGCGCTCTAATCAGCGATTTTCCCATAGGCTATCCTATCACTGCGGCCAATTTCCTTCGCCGTAACAGAATCATCGCCGGATTGTCCCGGGCGACCATATTGATAGAATCGAAGAAGCACGGAGGCGGGCTTATTACGGCGCGATTGGCCTCGGAATACAACAGGGACGTGTTCGTGCTCCCCGGCAGAATCGACGACATTCGCAGCCAAGGGTGCAACAACCTGCTGGAACAGGAATTGGCCGAGGTAATCGCGAATCTCGAGACGCTCAGCAGCAGGCTCGGACTCGGGCGCACGTACCTCAGCGCTCGCGGTTCTTTCTGCGAAAGGATTGAGAATCACTACAGTAATTTGCCGCCGGAGATGCTTGAGGACCTGCTTAAGGTGGCCAATTGCATCACGGAACATAGAAATGACATGATGGAGGAAATCGCACAGAGGTGCTCGCTGACGTACAGCAGGGTGTTGAGTTTGTGTATGATGATGCAAAAAGACGGATTTTTGCAGGTAGATTTGCTCCAAAGATGTCACATTATCGTAAAAAAATAGTTAAACTTGCATTAGAAATGAGATTTATAGACACACATATGCACCTAAGCGACGAGGCTTATCGCGGAGAAGAGGAAGCAGTGCTGGAAAGAGCCTTGAATTCAAATGTTTACAAGATGATGATGGCCGACATAGACTCCTCCGAGAGGGGCCCTATGCTGGCGCTTTGCGATGCCCACCCCGGAGTGCTCTACCCTATGCTCGGATTTTATCCCGGATATGTGAGGGAGAATTGGCAGGAAGAAGTGGATGAAGTGATTCGCGAGTGCCATTCGGGCAGAAAGTTCGTGGCGATAGGCGAAATCGGGCTGGACTACCACTCCGACACCCGCTGGTGCAAGCAGCAGAAGGATGCGCTGGTGGCGCAGTTGGAATTGGCAGCGAAACTGGACAAGCCGGTGAACATTCACCTCAGGGACGCCACGGACGATTTCTTCGACGTGATGGATGCTTGTAAGGGTCTGGGAGTCAGGGGTAACCTGCACGCCTTCAGTGGAAGCGCACAGACTTTCAAGAGGCTCAGGCGATACGGAGACTGGAGCGTAGGTCTGGGAGGAGTGCTTACCTTCAAGAACGCAGGCATAGCGAAAGAGGCGGAAGACATCCCTCTCGAGTGCATACTCCTTGAAACTGACGCACCTTATCTTTCTCCGACACCTTTACGCGGAAAAAGAAATGAGAGTGCGAATATCCCGATTATAGCGCAGAAATTAGCTGATATAAAACAAATTAGCCTGGAGAAAACGGCCCGAGTGACCACAGAGAATGCACTTCGACTTTTTTCAGGATTAGCAGAATAATTTTCATATCCCGCGAAAATTTGTTATCTTGCGTTGATTTTTGATAATAATTCAAAACAAAATAAAATTTTTAATCCAAAACACATTCAAAAACAGTTATGAAAAAGATTTCAATGTTTTTGGCAGCAATGGCCCTTATGGTCTTCTCCGCAAACAAAGTTTCCGCACAGGAAGCTAACGAGGCTCAGGTTAACACTGAGGCAGTAGAAGCGGCTTCAGCTGCCGACGAGGCGGAAGCTAATCCACTCAAGGTTGAGACAGAAGTTCCTCTTCACCAAGCACTCAAGACCAAATTCATCGAAGGTGGTGCAGGCTTTATGTCCCTGATCATCATCTGTCTTATTCTCGGTCTTGCACTTTCTATCGAAAGAATCCTTTATCTTTCTTTCTCAAGAGTTAACACTAAGGCTCTCGTAGGTAAGATTGAGGAAGCTCTTAAGAAAGGCGGCATCGAGGCAGCTAAGGAAGTATGCCGTAAGACTCGCGGTCCTGTCGCTAAGATTTTCTTCGACGGTCTCGATCGTTACGACCAGGGTATCGATGTAGTAGAGAAGAACGTAGTTTCTTCAGGTTCGGTTCAGATGAGCCTTCTCGAGAATGGCCTTTCTTGGATTTCCCTCTTCATCGCCCTCGCTCCGTCACTCGGATTCCTCGGAACCGTTATCGGTATGATCCAGGCATTCGATGCTATCCAGGCAGCAGGTGATATCTCTCCTAACGTCGTTGCAGGTGGTATGAAGGTCGCTTTGATTACCACAGTGGCTGGTTTGATCGTAGCTATGATCCTTCAGGTATTCTACAACTACATCCTCGCTAAAATCGACAGCATCACTATCGATATGGAAGAGGCATCTATCGATCTTATTGACGTTCTTACAGCACACAAAGCTTAATTATAATGAAATCTAACTATAGTAAAATAATAAAGGGAATAATGCTGGGCTTTCTCCTCGTGAGTGTCGCAGTCGCTGTCTTCGCGGCAGTAAAAGACTTTAACGACACATCGGTGAATATGCTCTTCTATTGGACCTATGCTATGGTTGCTGTGGCGATTTTCTCCATCGTGTTCATCGGTGGCTGGATAGGCATCAAGAACGACAAGAAATTCCTCGTGAAGGTCCTTTCCGTTCTGGGTGGCGCCGTAGTGATCTGCTTGGCCGTTTATTTCCTTTCACCAGGTGCACCTGCTGTCGGAATGGCACAGCAGCCATCTGCGAGCACTCTTAAACTCACAGATACAATACTTAATCTCACTTACCTTACCGGTGGCGTAGCTATCGTTTCCATTATCGTGGGTGAAGTAGTAAAGGGTATTCGTAATAAAAGAGACGCGAAATAATAAATTATGGGTAAAAAGAAAACACCGGCAATCAACTCAAGTTCCACAGCGGACATCGCTTTCTTGCTGTTGTGTTACTTCCTTATGACTACCACTATGGGTAGCCAGACGGGTCTCGCCCGCCGACTCCCTCCTATGCCTAATCCTAACGAGAAGACAGAGGATCAGAAAGTCAACAGACGTAACATCATCATCGTGAGAATCAGCTCGTCCGACAAGATCTTGGTTGGTTCTGAACAAATGGATATTACCCTTCTTAAAGATAAAGTCAAGGAATTCCTTGCGAACCCTAACAACGACCCTAATATGCCTGACAAGGAGATGAAACTCATCGAGGGCTGGGGTAAGACAGTTCCTGTATCTAAAGGCGTCATCTCACTTCAGAACGACCGTGGTACCAGCTATAAGGCTTATATCGCAGTTCAGAATGAGCTCGTCAAGGCAGTGAACGAACTTCGTAACGAATTCTCTATGGCTAATTTCGGAAAGACCTATGCTCGACTCGATGAGGAACAGCAGGGTTGGGTAAAGAAGGCCGTACCTCAGATTATTTCCGAGGCTGAGCCTATGGATGTAAAAGGTAGCAGATAATAGGAGATAAAGATTATGTCAAAATTTGGAGGCAGTAATAATAAAAAAGATGTTCCTGGAATATCTTCCGGCTCTATGTCAGATATCGTCTTTATGCTTTTGTTCTTCTTTATGGTAACCACTCAGATGCGTGAGACTGAAAACAAGGTTCAGGTCACCATTCCTGAGGCTACGGAAGCCGTAAAGCTCGAGCGTAAGGATCTCGCCTGCTATGTTAACATCGGAACACCTATCAGGTCTCTTCAGGCTCAGTATGGTACCGATGCCCGCATCCAGCTTAACGATGCATTCAAGACTAAAGATGACATCCGTGACTTCGTAGCTTCAGAACGTGAGGCACTTAGCGAGGGTGACAGGCCTAAGATGACCGTCTGCATCAGAGCAGACCAAGACGTCAGAATGGGTATAGTAGTGGATGTAAAACAGGAGCTTCGTCGTTGTTCGGCGACTAACATAATGTACTCTACGAGAAAACCGGCTGAATAATCCGGTCAGTCTAATATAAGCGGTCCCCCTCTCGAAAAGGAGGGCCGCTTTTTTCTAAAATCAAGAAAATGTCTACAGAAATACTGAGAACGAAAGTTAAGGACTTGCTTGAGATGCAGGCAGGTCAAAAGGTTTTGGCAAAAGGTTGGGTCAGAACCAAAAGAGGTAACAAGGAGATAGCTTTTATAGCACTTAACGACGGTTCTACCATAAAGAACGTCCAAGTGGTGGTCAATAAGGATGAGAATACTAATGCCATCCTCGCTAAGGTCACTACGGGAGCTTGCATAAGCGTATACGGAGAGTTGGTGGAATCGGTAGGTGCCGGGCAGGACTTGGAGATCAAGGCCGAGACTCTGGAAGTCATCGGCGAGTGCGACCCCGTGCGCTATCCACTTCAGAAGAAAGACACTTCATTCGAATACCTTAGGAGCGTGGCTCATTTGAGGGCCAGGACTAACACCTTCGGTGCCGTGTTCAGACTCCGCAGCCAGATGGCTTTCGCCATCCACCAGTATTTTCACGATAAAGGGTTCGTGTACCTGAACACCCCTCTCATCACAGAGTCGGACTGCGAGGGTGCAGGACAGATGTTCCAGGTCACTACACTCGACTTGAACAACGTACCTAAGAACAAGAAGGGCGAGGTCGACTTCTCGAAGGATTTCTTCGGAAAGCAGACCAGCCTCACGGTAAGCGGACAGCTCGAAGGCGAATTGGGCGCCACGGCACTTGGCGAAATCTACACCTTCGGTCCTACCTTCCGTGCCGAAAACTCGAATACACCACGCCACTTGGCCGAGTTCTGGATGGTAGAACCGGAGATGGCGTTCTATGATATCAAGGATAATATGGACCTCGCCGAGGATTTCATAAAGTCCCTCGTAAAATACGCTCTGGATAATTGTATGGACGACATCCAGTTCCTTAACGACCGCTACGACGACACCCTTATCGACAGACTTAAGGGCGTGACCGACACGGAGTTCGTTCGCCTTCCATACACAGAGGGCATCGAAATCCTGAAAGACGCCATCGCCAAGGGACGTAAGTTCGAATACCCTGTAGATTGGGGTACGGACTTGCAGAGCGAGCACGAAAGGTTCCTGGTCGAGGAGCATTTCGGCAAGCCTGTCATCCTTACGGACTACCCTAAGGACATCAAGGCGTTCTATATGAAACAGAACGAAGACGGGAAGACTGTCCGCGCGATGGACATCCTCTTCCCTAAGATCGGTGAGATCATCGGAGGTAGCGAGCGCGAAGCCGACTTGGCCAAACTCGAGAACCGTATCAACGAGCTCAAGATGAGCCGTAAGAACCTCGAATGGTACATCGACACCCGCAGATTCGGAACTTGCCCTCACAGTGGTTTCGGTCTCGGTTTCGAAAGACTTCTTCTCTTCATTACCGGAATGCAGAACATTCGTGACGTGATTCCTTTCCCTAGAACCCCTAAAAATGCTGAATTTTAATATAATATGCTTGTAATCGGAATAGCCGGAGGCTCAGGTAGCGGCAAAACTACTGTCGTAAGGGCCATAAAGGAAAAACTCAAGGATGAAAAAGTGGTGGTCATCCCTCAGGATGCCTACTACAAGGACTCGAGCGACCTCACTGACGAAGAGAAGAGAGCTCATAACTTCGACCATCCGGACGCCATAGACTGGGAGCTTCTTTGCGGCCAGCTTCGCGAACTGAAGGCCGGAAAGAGCGTGGAGCAGCCTGTCTACTCCTACATCTCTTGTAGCCGTAGCAAGACCGAGACCGTGAAGGTGGAGCCTGCCGACGTAATCATAATCGAAGGCATTCTTATCTTCTCTTGTAAGGAATTGCGCGACCAGATGGACATCAAGCTCTTCGTCGATGCCGACGATGACGACCGCCTTATGCGAGTAATGGCACGCGACATCACCGAAAGGGGGAAGGATGTGAGCTGGGTGATAGAAAGGTACTCACGCACAGTCAAGCCTATGTACCTTCAGTTCATCGAGCCAAGCAAGCGCTACGCCGATGTCATCATTCCTCAGGGAGGACATAACAAAGTAGCTATAGAAGTCATCACCGCCACGGTGGAAAAATTCCTAAAGTGAAACACATTTCTTCAGAGAAATTAGCAGGAATACTTATCACCGTGAGCATTCATCTCGCGGTGATAATTGTTTTGCTGCTCACCGTAGTTACTCCCCACTTGAAAAGCGAGCGGGTAAGTATGGAATTCGATTTCTCGGAGAGGGAAAAGGCCGAACAATTGGCGGATGAATTGGCCAAGGCCAAGGCACTGAATGAAAAACTCGACAGAATGCTCGAAGAGGCCGGGGTGCCCGTGGACCGCTCGAGCGAAGTGAAGAATGTCCGCGTGGATGCCAGTCTTAAGGATGACCGCGGTACCGATGCGGAGGAGCTCTATAAGGAGGCTGAGCGCATCCAGAGGGAGTACGAGCAGAATATGTCCCGAAAAGACGAGGACGTGGCGGAACTCGCTCCCCTAAAGAAAGAAGAAAAAAAGTCTACGAGCTCACAGGATAGTTATACGGGGCCTTCGGTGCTCTCATATAGCCTGGACGGACGCAAAGGAAGTTACCTGCCTATTCCGGCCTACAAATGTATGGGTGCAGGCGAGGTGACGGTAATCGTGAGCGTAGACCCTAACGGAAAAGTCGTCGCGGCGAAGATTCAGGAAGACATCTCTTCCGAAGACAAATGCCTTAGGGAATACGCCATTCGCGCCGCTCGCCAGAGCCGATTCTCGAAGAAGGCCGATGCCCCTGCCCGCCAGCTCGGAAACATAGTCTACGCATTCATAGCTCAGTAAAAAAAAACTACCCGGACAAGAAAAAAAAATAAAACTTGACCGGGTAGCGGGATATATTGGTTATTAGAGTTAGTCTTTTAACACGAATTCATCGAGATAGAGAACACTTCCTGCGCCTCCAGTGAAGAAGTCGCCATAGCGGCTCGACGCTGCGCATATCACGATGACTGAAGGTTTTCTGTCGTTACGATAAACTATAGGTATATCGAATTCCTGATATGAATCCATCCACTCGTTGAACTCGAAATTCGCATAACCGATGATGGCAGGGTCATTTTCGAAATCGACGAACTGACTACTTGAATTGATGACATGGAACCTGCCCTTCTCATCTATCGCTCCCTCCGGGTAGCCTTCCCACTTATTCTTGTCCCAGTCTGCCAATATAACCTGTATCTGGCCAATGTCCATCTGACCCTTCATCGACGAGTGCTCCGAATCGGTTCTGTCGATCTCAACCGGCTGATAGCAATAGTATCCGTGCAGCGCACTTGGCCTGTCCGTATATGGGACACCCCAGGCCAAATCGGCCCCGCTCGTGCCCTTAAGTCCGCAGAATTCTCCTGTAAAGAGATTACCCGACGCGAACTTGATTACCATCCACTGGCTGCTTAGTTTCGCCGCCTTCTTTCCCTCGCCGCCTATGGCCAAGAAACTCTCTTCCGGAGTAGTGGCATTCTTTCGCAGAATGTCTGCCGTGCCCTGATTGGATGTGGCCCAGATGGACTTCTGCTCATCCGTAGCGCCGTCATCGTAAGGAAACCACGCATTCTTAGGCTTCGACCAGAAGTCGAAACTGAGGTTATAGAGTTGTGCTACAGGCTCCGGAGTAGGATCAGGACCCGGCTCCGGAGTAGGCGCCACCTCCTGATTCTTAGCGATGAGTTTCCATTCGAATTCGCGATATGCCTTCAAGGTTACTCTCAATGTGTCTGAAAGGTCTACCGTCTGTCCCTCCACAGGAAGAGATTCAAGATTCACCGTAGCCTCGTTATAAGATACTTTAGTGATTTTAAGGGAATTAAGGACCTCGTCCTGCGGCATCGTCACAGTAACGACACGCTTGGTACTGTTAATGGACGAACTCACCTGTCCTTCCACTTCGAAAGCGGTGAAGGTGGCCTCGTCCTTAGGAAGCATCATATCGTTTTCCAGTCCGCAGGATGCCAATGCCAACGCTACGACCGTCATCCGGAATAATATTCTTTTTTTCATAGTTCTAACGCTTTACTTGGATGTAATACATTACAGAGAATTGAATCCCCAGGATATTAGGCTTGAAGGTCGTACCCTGGTTCGACATACTGCTCGTAAAAGACTGGTTCTTAGTCTGCTTGGTATAAGAATATGTACATTCGAACATACTTACTCCCACCTCTATGGCCAAATCGTTAGTCACGAAGGCCGTAAGTCCGGGGTATACTCCGAACACCACCGAATATCCATCCGAAAAAGTGCCGTTCTTTTCATTACCATCCAAACTATAAGTCTTAGACTGCGTCTTGGTGCCACCTACTCTCACCTCACTGTACATAGCGAATATCTTACTTCCGAAAAGAGGAACATAGTTACGCATGGCCAGCGTACCGGCATAGCCAAGCGACTGTGCATAGTGGTTCGAGAGGTCCATATCCAGAGACTCCCCCAAACTCAGCGAAGCGCCGTCTATATGGAATATCTTCGAGTCGTATCCGAACCTGGCACCGATAGCTGTATTAGGAGCGACGAAATAAAAAGCTGCAGGTGAGAAATTAAGAGTGGTGTATTGTCCTTTGACGCCGGTAAGAAGTCCCAAGAATTCGTATCCGTTATCTCCTTCGCCTACTGAGGCGTGGTGATAAGCCATAGAAGCACCCAGAGCGAGGGTTCCCTTAGGGACGAAGGTATTGCTCGCATCACCGAGTCCACGGTCAAACTTCGGCTGGCGCGCGAAGCCTGAAGCCGAGACTAAAAGCAGCAATGCTGCGATAAAAACTTTCTTCATTAAGAATAACTGACTTAGGGTTTTCAACACAAATGTTTACAAATATAACACAAAAATTCGACTTGTTAAAAACGGTACTTGGGGGCTCCCACCCGATGTTGTAGTATTCCCCACATCAAGTATTTTAAGAGCTTGAATTAATAAAAAAATTAAATAAGTACAATTTTGGACGAATTTGAACATTTGTAGAGAAATTTCGTTGGGAAAATATACAGATTTGCGGAATTTGTATGCCTTCTGAAACTAATTTTAGGCAGTCTTTAATCCCTAAAAAGAAAATAACCGCCTGAAACACCCTAAATCTATACAAAATAAACGAAAACTCTACACACCGAGTCAGATTCACTTCTCGAGCCACTTCATAAAATCTTCTACTCTCGACCTACTTACGGTCATATCAATTTCACTTGATATGACAGGTACTATCTTAAGACGTCCACCTATCTGTTTTATAATGCTTTTGATACATTTCAAGGACACAATCACGCCCCTCGAAATGCGAAAAAAATCTACTGGATCAAGTTCATCGCATATCACATCGAGAGTACAATCCAGAACATATCTTACTCCCTGAAAAGTAACCATATAGTTATTCTTTTCCTCGGAATAAATGTAGGCTATGTCGCTCACCTCCACGGGAACTATGCGGTCGTTAAAGCGAACTATGTACCTTTCCTTATACTTTTTCTCCTGCGCTCCGGCCTGTCCTGCCGACATAAACTTGGACACCAAATAGTTCACGTCCACCACTCCACCGCTCATCTTACAGCGCCCCACAGCGCGCCTAAGCGCATCGGGGTCTATAGGCTTAAGAAGATAATCCACGCTCCCGGCTTCGAATGCCTTTATGGCGTAAGTGTCATAGGCCGTGGTCATCACCACCTTAGCCTTCACGTCAGTACGCTTGAATATCTCGAAGCACACTCCATCCGAAAGCTCCACATCCATAAAGATTAGATCCACCCTGTGCTCCGGATCCTCCAGAAAGCGCACCGTATCCTCGACGGAGCGGCACATCCCCACTACTTCCACCTCCGGAAAGAGTCTATTCAACATTCTGAGCAGGCTCTGCTGAGCCATTACTTCGTCTTCTACAATCAGAACTTTCATAATAATGGTAATTTTACGCAGTAATAACCACCCTCCGAAAAGATCTCCACGTTCTTTCCGCTAAGGTCGAGATACTGCTGTCTTATATACTTATGCCCCAGTCCGGTAGACTCCGCGAGACTCACTTTCGGGACAATATTGTTCCTAACCACCAGATAATCCCCCTCTACGAATATCGAAATTCTCAGCGGGTTCGACGGCATCACGGCATTATGCTTGGTCGCATTCTCTATCAGCAACTGCACGGAGCACGGCAGCACCATCCGCGACGCATACTTCTCATCCACATCGGTTTCCACCGAGAACCCCTCCGGAAACCGGACCTTCAGAAGCTCCACATAAGAGTCCACGAATGCCAATTCCTCTTCCAGCATAACCAGCTCCTTTTCCTCGCTCTTTATAAGATATCTATATACACTTGCCAATTTGCGCGTGTACAGGCTAGCCTGCGCGTTCTTCTCCTCGCAAATCAGGCAGTCCAGAATGTTCAGCGTATTAAACAGGAAGTGCGGATTCAACTGCCTCTTGAGCTTGAGGTAGCGGTACTGGGCCTGATTGGCCTTCTCCCTCGCCGCGAGCATCTCCGATTTCGAAGCCTGCGCATAATATAGCAGGTATATGATGCAGAACACGGAAATGTGCAACATCAGCGCCACCACGAAGAAGATGTAGAACTGCGCCCGCGTGCCTATGAGCAGGGTTTCCGCCGCCGAACAAGCCGCGAGGAATGCCATCAGCAGCAGTGCCTTCAGTATTCCCGGCCAATTCCTATACCATTTCTGCACATACATTATATATAGTATGTCCAGACAGGCGAGCACCACTATCGCCACTATGTTATTGAACACCGTCTGAATGACTCCCAGAAGCTCCACCGAAGAGACATATCGATTAGCGAAGACACTGACGATCACTAATCTTATGAAAAGGATGAAAATCGCCGCCAGAAGAATGTAGCGCACGTAGTTCGAGGTATTCTTTCCGTCCTTTTTCGTGAAGAACCGGGACATCCAGGACACGCCCCATCCGAGCACCTCGGTAGTTATGAACGTAGACACCGAGTGTACGGCCATCTCGGAGGACATCAGGCGCGAGAGCAATTCCGCTCCCATCACACCGAGAAGATAGCCCATCACGTTCACCACGATGATGCTAACCGCGAAAAACTCTATTACGGCGTCTTTCTTAAGGCAAAGCACCACGACCATAGTCATAGTAAGGAGTGTAAGGACCATCTCGTCACTATAGCCAATCGCCCTACACCCGAGTGCGAGCACGGCGTGTAAGATAGCGAAGATGTGGATTATCCAGCAAGCTCCTATGTTTTTAAATAATTTCATATAACTGTGGTTCACGAAGATAAGTATTTTTTGGGCAATAAACAAAGCTCTAGGTGCTTCATCATAAAAAAACGCCCGTTCATCCTCTCAATAGTGGCATCTCGTCTTTTGGGTGAACATTGATTACATTTTTATAGCTAATTTAGCACGAAATTAAAAACACTAAATAATTATAGCCTTTAATGCAAAAATCAGAACTCAGCTTTTGGCAATTATGGAATATTAGCTTCGGTTTTTTCGGAGTTCAGATAGCTTATTCCCTGCAGAGCGCTAATATTAGCCGCATTTTCGCCACACTCGGCGCAGATCCGCATAACTTGAGTTTCTTCTGGATTCTCCCGCCGCTGATGGGCATCATCGTACAGCCGCTTGTCGGAAAGTATAGCGACAGGACTTGGTGCAAGCTCGGAAGACGCATTCCTTATCTTTTCTTGGGCTCACTCATCGCCATAATCGTAATGTGCCTGCTTCCTAACGCCGGAAGCCTGGGACTCAGCATAGGCGGCGCTATGGTCTTCGGACTTATAGCCCTGATGCTCCTCGACACCTCGCTAAACATGGCTATGCAGCCTTTCAAGATGCTCGTAGGAGATATGGTGAACGAAGAGCAGAAGACTAAGGCATACTCCATCCAGAGTTTCCTCTGTAACGCAGGAAGTCTCGTGGGATATGTGTTCCCATTCGTATTTGCATGGATAGGATTGGCCAATACAGCACCGGAAGGACAGATTCCGGACACGGTCAAGTACTCATTCTATATAGGTGCGCTGATTCTCATCCTGTGCGTGCTCTTCACTACATTCAAGGTTAAGGAGATGCCGCCGAAGGAATATGCCGAATTCCACGGAATCGACCTCGAGAAACAGAAAAATGAGAAAAACCCTGGATTCATCGCACTTCTCAAGACCGCTCCGTCCACTTTCTGGACAGTAGGCCTGGTACAGTTCTTCTGCTGGGCGGCTTTCCTATATATGTGGACATACACTAACGGAGCCATCGCAGACACCGTTTGGGGAACGACAGACGTTGCTTCCGCAGGCTATCAGGCTGCAGGTAACTGGGTGGGTATCATCTTCGCCGTTCAGGCGGTGGGTTCGCTGCTCTGGGCTCTGGTCATCCCGAAGTTCAAGTCCATCAAATGTGCCTACACGCTAAGCCTTCTCATAGGTGCGGTAGGATTCACATCGGTCTTCTTCGTACATAATCAGTATCTGCTGTTCGTTTCATTCGCGCTCATAGGCACCGCTTGGGCCGCTATGCTCGCCATTCCGTTCAGCATATTGACTAATTCCCTGAAGGGAGACCACATAGGAACATACCTGGGTCTGTTTAACGGTACCATCTGCCTACCTCAGATAATAGCAGCCGCTTGCGGCGGACTTCTTCTGAAGCTTTCGGGCGGAGCTCAGGTAAATATGTTCATAGTAGCCGGAATTTTATTAATTTTAGGCGCCATAAGTGTTAATTTCATTAAAGTCAACAATAAACAATAACCATTATTCGTTATTATGAAAAAAGTTCTTGCATTCATAGCTGCGGCGCTGCTGGGTCTCTCGGCAGAATTGCAGTCTTATGCTCAAAACGGCTATAAAATCCAGGCTATCGTCGTGGACGACCTCGGACCTATAGCCGGTGCAGGTGTGCTCGAAAAAGGCACATCGAACGGTACGGCTACTGATTTGGACGGTGCTTTCGCCCTCACGGTAAGCAGTGCCGACGCTCAAATCGAGATTAGTTTCGTGGGCTACGCTACGCTCACGTTCAAGGCTTCTGAGGTTCCGGCCGAGATCAAATTGGCCGAGGACAATCTCTACTTGGAAGACGCCGTAGTAATCGGTTACGGCTCGCAGAAGAAGAAGGAGGTTACAGGTTCGGTAGCTTCCGTAAAGGCAGAAGATTTCAATTCCGGCGTCAAGTCCAACCCTATGGGACTCCTCCAGGGTAAGGTAGCCGGCCTTAACATCATCCGCACTACTTCCGACCCTACCGAAACCGGATACAACATCCAGATTCGTGGTTTCTCTACTCTGGACAAGGGTGCAGGTACCTCTCCACTTTTCATCGTGGACGGCGTGCCGGTAAGTAACATCGACAACATCTCTCCTAATGAGATCGCTTCCATGGATGTCCTGAAGGACGGTTCTGCAGCTGCCATCTATGGTACAAGAGGTACTAACGGTGTGATCATCATCACCACCAAGCGTGGCGAGAACTTCACGGACGTAGCTCAGACACGCGTAGAATATGCAGGTTACGCTTCGGCTTCCGTTCGTAACGGCAACTTAGGTATGGCTACTCCTGAGGAGTTCGTAAAATTAGGCGAGCTTTCTAACGGAATGGTGACTCCGGGCATCCTTCGCGACGCCGACGGTAACTACCAACTCACCGACTGGGTGGGCGAACTCACTCGCGACGTAGCATTCACACACAGTCACGACGTAGCCATCAGCGGCTCTTCAAGCAAATTCAACTATCGCGCTTCCATCTCGCACAAGAATGCGCAGGGTATCGCGAAAGTAACTAACAGAAAGGAGACCATCGCCAAGATTTCAGCTTCACAAAAAGCCCTTTCGGACAAGCTTGAGCTGCAGTACGACCTTTCTTATATGCAGTATCGTAACGATAAGTTCTGCGGTAGCTTCAAGGACGC
>ENA-UEQL01000121-UEQL01000121.1-human-gut-metagenome-genome-assembly--contig:-NODE-121-length-44871-cov-14.800688_pt1 | contig 44871 bp, 60 predicted proteins | sample MGYA00242905_ERZ507926 | MGnify/ENA primary metagenome ERZ507926 (study PRJEB26167, sample SAMN06115531) | human gut metagenome | host: Homo sapiens | place: China:Henan | collected 2015-09-09...
TACATTTTTTGACTACGCCAGCGACCCCGAGTGCGGCGGCTGGTACGACCACAACCCTGTCTCCCGCCGCCTGACGCCCGACACCCGCAAGACCGCCCGCCGTCCCTATGATGTCCTGCTCACCGACCAGCAGGTGATGAAACTTTGGCGCAACGACAAGCCCGCCACCGCCAAGGCGAAAACCTGGCCCCGGAATTACGCCATCGTCATCATGCTTCTGACCACCGAGCTCCGCAACGCCGAGCTTCTGGACCTCACCCCGGCGGATCTCCACTGGGAGGACGGCGAGCTCTCCGTCGAGAGCGGCAAGGGCAGCAAGTTCCGCCGCATCGAATTTCCCGACATCGCCCAGTCCGCCGTACGTATCTATCTGGCCAGCGGCATCCGCCCGAAAGACCTTCCCGACACCGCGCCCCTGTTCGGCAACACCGCGCCAAAGGGCTCCTTCGGCCCCCGTACCGGCGATGAAAGCCGCGAGTGGCAGCGCGGCTCCCGCCAGTGGCTCTCCACCCTTGTGGAATCCCACGTCAGGGCCGTCACCGGCGTTCCCAATATCCGCAGCCATGACCTGCGCCATGTAGGCGCCCGCATCGACCTCAACGCCGGTATGAAGCAGGAGGAGCTTCAGTCCAAGCTTGGTCACACCAATCCCAACGTTACCCAGCGCTATTCAGGCCGTCTGCTTTCCCGAACCGGCAAGCGCTCCGCCGCCCTCGTTCTCGAAGCCCGTGAGCGTCAGGCGGACATCAACGCCAACATTCTGGCCGGGAGCGTGCAAAATGTGTAAAAAATTGTCACCCGCTATTGACGCGCCGCGTCTTTCGTGCTACAGTGAACGCGATGCAGTTCTCGCTACACACGGATTGCATCTCCCGCTTTTCAAGCCCTCCCGCTGTCGAGTGTTACCCCCCTTTCACTCCCGGCGGGAGGCATCTTTTTATTTCGCCCACAAACGCTTTTTGCGGCGTTTCTTTTTTACCCGCCAAAAACTACCCTCCCGTTAAAGTAGCAAGCCCCCTGTGACGCTCTGTGCGCCGCAGGGGGCTTATTTTTATTTATCCGGTCGTTTTTGCCTATCGGCTTATGCGCCCCGCGGTCACTTCGCCAGCTCCCACGTGCCGGACGCTCCTGTGCTGTTTCCTTACTCCCTCAGCAGCTTGCGCCACGTGTTCTTTCCCACGATGCCGTCGGCACCCAGGTGGTTGCGCACCTGGAACGCCATCACCGCGCCGCGGGTGGCGCCGCCGAAATCGCCGTCCGCACCGTATGTACTCAGATCGTAGCCTCGGCCCATCAGCAGTTCCTGGAGCACGCGCACCTTGTCGCCCTTGCTACCCTTGCTGAGCTGGGGAAATACTGCGGTAAAGACGTCTGTTACATTGTCTGTCGGTTCGGGTTCGGCTTCTACATACGGAATACCGAACCACTCACACAGCCCTTTGGCCGCGCTCTCGGCGATCTCCTGCATGTGGGTGTGGAACCATGTGGCGTCCTCCATGTTGTCGTGGAACACGTGCTCCTCGTAGAAGGAGACAGCCTTGGGCACACGCAGCTCATACCACTTGGAGCTGGCCACCAGCTTTACCGTGCGCGGGTAAATCTGCTTGCGATACTTCACCATGATCTCGCCCAGTTTCTTGCCGTTCTTGGAGTAGGTGTAGTACATAGGAAAGCACCCCCGGGAGTTGCCCTTGCCATCTGCGCTGCCGTTGGTGTGGCTTACATAATGCACGTCCGCGCCCCACGCGTTGCTTTCTCGCACGTTCTGCTTCATGATGGCATTGCCGTTGTCGCCGTTCATGGGTGTACGCCGGTAGCCGCGCTTCGTTTCGATGCCACAGCGGTTCAGGATCGGCTCCAGGATGTCGATGTACTCGTTGTTCTCCAGTGCCTCATAGCACTGCTGTCCGTCCGGGCGGGGATATACACAGGGGTTTGCCCTGTGCATAGCCGGGGACAGGTAGACCTTCGGGGCGGCCATTTACATAGCCTCCTCGTCGTTGGTAGACTTCATCTGCTTAAAAATCTGATTAACTCCCGTTGCGGTCAGGCCGGACATAATGCCCACGGCGACCGCCGTAAAGTAGTCATCGGCGGGGAAATCCGGCATGTGGAATGCCAGCGCCAGCGCACCGATGATGCCGCCGCACACGCCGCAAATGATGGGGATCCATTTGCTGTCCAGCGTCGTGGCCTTCACAATCATGCCGATCAGATAGCAGATGACGATGATAGCGGCGACAGTGGCCACTCCGATAGTGTTGATGTCCATAGTTTACCTTTCCTTTCTGCGGCTTTTTGCCGCTGTCCGAATTGTTGTTTACTTCGCTTCCAAATCCGCCAGCCGGTGATTGATCACCTTGATCTGTTCTTCCACTACTGGCATACGGCGGGCAAAGTTGTTGTGATCTCGAACTTCTCAAGTCAGCTCGTCCAGCCGTTCTTTCGTCACCGCCTGCGTCTTTCCGTTCGCCACCAGCACCTCTGCGAACGTCATAGTTCCGGTGACTATCGCCACGATAATTGCCTCCGTCATGATGCTCTCCTCTCAAATTATTTTTTGCACCCTCAACACACTTCGATTGTTTCTGTCACGTCGCTGCCTCCCATGCCGGACGATATTGTGTAATCATATAATCATCCTTTCTTTTAATTGTTTTTGTTAGACGCAGAAACCGAAAGCGACGCCAGCAATGTCGTTGGAGGCGCGGAGAGTAGCGGTGTAGCCGCCTTCGCAGCGGAGGACGCGGTTTCTCTCGTCCAGCAGAACGTAGACCTTTGAATTTTGGATTTCCACAGTGCACCTCCTTACAATTCCGCAGATACGAAAATGGCTTCCGGGCCGATGCTAAGGCAATCTGCAAATTGCCCTACAAGGGAAGATTGGACAATAATGGTTCTCCCCTGAGGGACACCCGCGCCCCAATTAAAGGTTACTCCCTCTACAAAGGATCCTTCTCGCATAACGTGTGCCCTTGAAGCGTCTTGCGTAATAAATCTCGGATTTGCTCTCATATCGCATGGGATCTGGATAGAAAACCACGACCCAGCCTCCCCAAATACTTGAACGATTTGATGCCACCCCCTAAGATCAATCAAATACCGCTGACACTTCCTCAACTGCTCTCCGTAGTCGGGAATCTCGTTCAGTCCCCACACGCCGTTCTCCTGATGGGTGAGGGTCTGCTGTGTGCCGAGTTCCAGCTTGACGGCCCTGATGGTCTTTCCCTGCGCGGTGACCGTAAATGTCTTCGTCTCATCGTCATATACCGGCGTCACATCGGTCACGCCGTCCGGAGTCAGCACAGTTGCTGTCACCGTCTGACCGACGGCATACTCCAGCACCTGCGCAATGGTACCGTTCAGCACGATACCTCCGCTATTGATGGTCACGCTGCCGCTTACCAGTTTCCAACGATCAAAGAAATACCCCGCCGTGCTGATCGTGCCGCTTGCGCCCCTCTGATTGACAGGGTTGCCAAAATACCAGTTATCCAGCAGGTTGGGGTTGACCATGTTGTTGGAAACATACGCAAGGTTGTCGCTGATGTCCTGCATATTTTTGGCGTTTAGGGCGGGCGGCCCTCCGTTTTGCCATGTCGGTGCTACATATCCCATAATACATCTCCCTTTCTGATAAAAATACTGGTGTTTTTTACATCTCCTGTCTCCACCCAAGGCACGGAGCATATCAACGCCTGCTGCCGTGTGGAGTCCTGCGTTTTCACAGAGATCTGCCCGCTGATCGTGATACGGAGCAGATTACCCTTTCGGTTCTTCAGAAACAATGCCTTGTCGGACTGTGCCAGTGCAAACAGCGCATCGTTGTTCCATCCGGGGTTCGTGTAACCTGCCATATCGTCCCTCGCTCCTTTCGTCCGTCAATTTTTTGCTACGGTCCACAGGGCATCGCCCTGCCGTATCAGTATCTGTGCGCCCTCCGCGCTCCCGGTCTCAGCCCACGGCACCGCGCAGATCAGTGCCTGCTGCCGCGTGTTGTCCTGCGTCTCGCAGGTGATCTCCGCGTTGACGAATACCCGCATCAGTTCGCCCTTTCGGTTTTTCAGGAATAAGGTGTTCTGCGTCAGCGCCAGAGCAAACAGCGCGTCCCGTTTCGCCAGCGTGTCGCTGTACTCCGCATTGGCGCCCACCTCGCCGATATAGCCGCTCAGCTCACCGCTTTGGTACAGCTGCGGCACCATCTGCACCGTGGGGTATCGGGTGAAGTTTTCCAGCAGCGTCGGTCGGTTGTTGTTGCTCACCGTCCCGCTCTTCACGTTCAGGCTAAACCGGAATAGCTCCTCCACCCGGTATACGTTGTCGCCGTCCTCCGCGCAGGAGAGTATCGTCCAGTCCCACAAGCACACCGTCACCGGCTGGCTGAGTAGCGCCGTGGTTACAAAGGATGTCTCCCCCACGCCGAATACGTAGTAGGTGTACGTTCCCTGCGAGGCCGTCGCGCAGTCGATCACGCTGCGCTCCGCGTACCCTACGTCCGCCACGTGCACCAGCGCCGCTGCGCCCTCCTCTCTGCGGTATACGGCCCAGCCCGTCAGCGGCTCCTCCGCCACGATGTTGCCGCCCCGCAGATCTGTGGCAAAGTCCGCCAGCAGAAGCGTCCTGTCGCCAAACTCCGGTGTGTACCCCGCTGCGCTCATCAGTGCCGCCACCACCATGTCCGTCAACTCGCCCTCCTCTATCCACAGGTAGTCGCACACCTGTGCGCCAACCAGTTTCACGTTCACCACGGTCATATCCGCCATCACCGCGTCCGCCATGTATTTCAGCGCCGAGAATTGGCTGGCCCGGGGGAATAGCCGCACCGACGGTTTCAGACTCTCCGCCGGGAATAGTCCCCGATCATACCACCGCCGCACATACAGCTTTCCGCCCGTCAGCGCCACCGTCAGCTCGTCCTTCGGGGCAAAGGCAGCGGCCACCCGGCCTATCTCCGCGCCGCCCTGTATAGCCCGCACCGCCGTTGTGCTCACCGTCACCGTCAGCGCCTTTCCGTCCGCGCCGGTCAGGTTGAATAGCGTCGCCGGCAGCGCCTTGACCGTTCCCTTCCATACGATGCTTATGGGCGTCGTCAGCGCCATCGCTTCGCCCGTCACCGTGTCCCATGTCACCGTGGATCCGGTGCTCAGGTTCAGCTCCCCGTTTCGAATGGTGTATTCGCCCTCCGCCGTGCCTGGTATGTCGTAGGCGCCCGGCCACGACACCAGCACACCGCTTTGCTTCCGCTTTACGCACGTCACCACCGCGCCGGTATAATTGCTGGCGCTGTATTGCACCGTGAACTGTACCCAGCCCGTGTCCGCCACCACGCCGTTGCTGGTCTCCACCCGGCACCGCACCGCGTATTCCTGCCCGGTGAATAAGCCGTCGTAGTAAAACGCCAGCTGTGCTGTCGCCACGTTGCCCGTGTCGTGCAGCACGTCCTCTGTGTCCGCTGCAGGCGCAAGCTGCCACCGCGCCCAGATAATGGGGTCGCCCTGCGCCTGCGAATAGCTGGCCGTCCACGTCATCTCCTTAGCCGCCACCGGATTCGTAAAGTCGTTGATGGTCAGCACCGGTGCGCTCCGGCACACGAATACCGATGCGCTTTGCTGCGTCACGCTGTCCGCGTCCGTCCACCACTGGGTGATGAGCAGCTTGTAGCTGTTCCCGTTGGTGATGCCCGCCGCAGCCAGCGCCGCCGCTGTGATCGTGTAGCTGAAAAACACCACATCGCCCTTGGCGTTCCGCCCGTAGAAGGGGCAGTTGTCCGTCCGTTTTCCCGAGTCGTACAGCTGTGCGCTCTCCGCCGTGTTGGCCAGAATTTTTATCTCAAACGCCGTCATGGCGTTCTGTCCGTCCACCTGCCAGGTCACGGTCATGTTTTGGCTTGCGTCCACCGTTCCGTTGCCCAGCGCTCTCAGCGTGGAGGGCGTGATATTTGTCGGCATGAAAAGTGCCATATCGTCCTTCCCTCCTTCCGTTTATGTCTTTGTCTCCGTTTTCAGCGGCCACACCGTCACCGTCGCCACCGGGAAGTCCGCCACGCTGGTGGCGGATATGGTCATCTGCCCCTCTCCCGTCATCGGCCGGGAAAAACCTGTCACCAGGTGCCGTTCCGTGGGGCTTCCCTGCTTATCCCGGCGCACCAGCGTCACAAGCTCATTCTCCTTGATGTGAAAGATCTGCCCGCAGCTGATGTCTACGCTTTTCTGCAGCACCGTGGACCGCTTCAGCTCCCACTCCGCCCTGTCCCGGCACATGGTCTCCGTTGCATAGCCGTCCTCCTCTGTCCACACCGTCTTGCGGCCTATCAGCTGCACGTTGGTATCGCTCATGGGGTCGTTGTTGGTGGCTCTCGCTCCCGGCTGGCTGTTGTCGTCCAGCGCCGCCCCCAGCACGATGTAGTCGTTGTACACCTCGGTGTTCTGCGCCGTGTATGTCATGCCCAGCAGTGTCGCCTCCCCCATCGAGAAGGCGTAGCTGATGGGCTTTTCACTGTCCAGCAGGTCGTCCTGACTGGGGTCTATCCGCAGCCGTCCCGTGGCATCGTAGCCGATCCATGCGTTCAGCATCTCCGCAAAGCCCAGTATCACCTCGGCGTATGTGCCGCTTCCCGGATCCACCTCCAGTGTGTACGGCGCGTCCACCAAATTTACTTCGGTTCCGTCCGTCAGCTTCTGCTTCTTGCCGTTGTAATACTCCGTGTACACCGGGGAGATGGGGTCTACCTTCCGCCCGTTTCCCTTGTCGTCCTGCAGCAGGGCGTTGATCTGCTGAAAGATGTTCACGTTCAGCTTTCCCTTATAGGTGCCCTCCAGCTTGCCCCACAGCGTCCCGTCCAGATTGGCCCACTTGTCCACCAGCTCGTACTGCATCAGCCGCCGTCCCGGCTCCACTGTTTCCTGTGGACTCTGTATCAGGAAAACGCCCTGCTGTATGTAGTAGTCCTCGCCGTTTGGCAGCACCAGCCCTTCGTCCAGCGCGATCTCCTGCCCGAACCACAGGTGGTTTACGTTGTAGTCGAATGCCCCGTCCACGTTCCCCAGCGTCACGCTGGCCGTTCGCCTTACCCCGTTTTGCAAATTTACCGTCAGCGCCCCGTCCGCAACAAAGGCGCCGCTGTACTTGTTTCGCGGGTTATTGTCCACGAAAAACGCCGTGCTCCCGTCCGGGTTCAGAAAGCGCAGCCGGCACAGCTTCTGAAACCGGCCCTTCAGCGCTTTCAGGTACGCCAGATATTTCTCCTGCTCCGTCATGGCACGTGCCCTCCGTTCAGCTGCGCTTACGCTTCTTCCTGTCCTCCGCTGCCGTCAGCGCGTCGCACTCCTCGTCCGTGGCCGCCCTGATCTTTCGTATATCCGGGTTTCCCTTGCGGTACTGGCTCTCGCGGGTGATGTAGTATCGTCCCGTGATCCCGATTATTGGTATCTCTCTGCCGCTCTTCATCACCAGGATGTGTTGCGTCTTTTTCGCCATAGTCCAGCCGTCCTTTCTCACATATTCCGTCCGTCCGCGTACATGAAAACCATGTGGTTTCCTGCGTTCTTTCCCTCGCCGAATACCAGCACCACCACCTGCGCTCCCACCGGTGCTTCCGCCATCGTGCTAACGTAGGGCAAAAAGCTCTCCGTTTCGTCAAAGGGTCGTTTTACGCCGATTTTCCCGTCTGCCGCCGCGGTCGTCACCTGCGCCCGGTACTGCCGCACCATATCCGTCTGCGTCTCCCGCACCCGCCGCACATAAAAGTTGTCCCACAACCGCTTTGCCAGCTCCGCCAGCGTCTTTGCGTTTTCATCCATGCTCTTATCCTCCGTAGGGCTTCACGTTGTGCGCCATCCGGCACATCTGCGCCACCGTCAGGTGCTCCGCCTGCTGCTCCGTCAGCGTGATGCCCTTTACGTTATAGGTGGGCCCACTGTGGTCGCTGTAGCTGCGGTTATCGCTGCTCCCCGCCACACTGTTACTCACCGGCGTCTCGCCGTACAATCCGCCCAGCTCGTTCACCCTGGCCCGGAACCGCGCATCCGCCGACGGCTTCAGCATCTTCGCCGTCACATCGGGCGGCAGCACCATCTCATCCCGCATGGTAGCCTTTATACCGCCTATACCGCGCAGCACGCCGCCGCTGTCGTATACGCCAGCTCTGCGCTTGGCTTCCTTGAGCGCCGCGTTGTAATCCTTATACTTTCCGGTTTGCACCAGTCCCTTTGCCGTGCGCTCAATATCTCTCTGGCTGACTTTGCTGTTGCTTCCGCTGCTTTTCGACCCCGCGCCGGTGTCCTTTTTTGGCAGATAAGACTCTGAATTCGTCACCCCTGGTTTGCCGCCAGCCCATTTCGTATTTTCCCCGTTATATTCGAACTGTGGGGTGTTCGGTGACTGCCCGCTGCTCATGCCCCGGTCGCTTGCATTCCCTGCGCCGCCGTTTGTTTTTGTACCCTCCGGTTCGTGGGAAGGCGCAGGCTTCCAACCCGATGTGTCGTCTTTATCGCCGCTTCCGCTGCCTGTGTTACTTCCCCCGGTATTGCCACTGTTCTGGATCTCCTGTTTCTTGTCCTCGTAGTCCTGGGCCGCGTCCAGCAGCTTCTGGTACACCTTCAGCATCTCCTGATAATAGGTCTCCCAGTCACCCCTGCTGGCCGCCAGCAGCGCCGCCTCCGTCTCCACGTCACCGTTCAGCTCGTCCATCAGCTTCTGCCACGTGTCCATCTTGAGCTGATACGCCGCCTCAATGGCTTTCTTCCTGGACTCCAATTCTTCGATTGCCAGCTCGCGCTCCGTGTCGCGCTCATAGTCCCGCAGGTCCTTCTTGGCGTTCTCCAAATCCTCCTGCGCCTGCCTGACCTTTTCAGGATCCGCCACCCACTCCCACTGTCCCGTAGCGGCGTTGTACTGCCGCACCGTCCGCTCGCTTTGGGCGTTGAGAAGTGCGTCCTGCTTTTTGAGGATCTCCAGCTTCAGTTCCTCTAACTTTTTGCTGCGATCCTCCTCCTCGTTCTTCTTCTTCAGAGCGTCTATCTGCTCATCAATGGCATCCGTCTCCGCGTCCCGCTGCCTCTTGATGGCGTCGATGGTGGCCTGCGCCGCCTTTTTCTTGGCGTTATCCAGTTCGTTCTGCTTAGCCTTCGCCGCGCTGCTGCCGGAAGTCCCGCCGCCGGTCGAGCCACCCCACCCTCCGGACGGCGCAGTGGACGTCATTTTGCCAAACTGGTACAGCATCGCCTGCTGCGCCCGGCGCAGAGCTTCGGCGTAAGCCGCTTCATAGCTGCTGTATTGCCCAGTGTACAGCAGACCTTCCGCCGTTTTCTTGACGTTGGACTCGTTGATACCCGCAAGCGCAAAGGTGTTTGCCAGCGCGTTCCCGGCGTACCCTGCCTGCATCGCCAACTGCTGCAGCGCCATGATCTGCTGGCTGAAATTCAGTTTTGTGTTGCTGGCGGTAATCTGCGCCGCAACCAGATCATAAAGCTCCTTCTCCGTTTTTCCGCTCTGCTGCGCTTCCTCGACGAGCCCGCTAACATATTTCGCTGTTGCATCGCTGGCAACGCCCAGTATCTGCTGCACCCGGTCGTAGGCAGCCACCAGCTCCCGCTGCTCATCAGTAACTTCATAACCCGCCAGTATCGCCGCGCGGATGGTTTCTACGCTTTCTTCGCGGGCCGCGTTCAGCTGCTCCAGCGCGTCATAATACGCACCTGCGGACACTTCGCCGATCTGATACTGCGCCGCGATTTCCGCCAATTCTTCCTGGTAGTCCCGCAGCGCCACGATGTCCATGCGCTCCGTTTTTACCGCACCAACACCCAGACCGCCGCCAACGCCCTCGGCACCGCCAACTACCACGCTTGCGCCGCTGCCGTGAGCAGCGTTCCACGCCTCCCACGCGGATTTCTGCGCAGCCTCCAGTTGTTTTTCCTGCTCTTGGCGCAGTTCTTTCAGAACCTCCAGCCGCTTTTTCTCTGCGTCTGTCAGCTCTCCGGTCTTGTTGATCAGCTCGTCATATTCACTTTTCGTCTTATCCAGCGCACCTTGCGCCGTCTCCACATCCTCCAGCGCCTTTTCATAAGCCCGCGCCTTTTCCGTACTCAGGCTGATTGCCAGCGCCAGCGCCGCAAAGATCGCCGCGCCGATGCCCAGTTTCGGCAGCATACCGCCAAGACTCTGGGAAAGCACTTGCCCGAGAGCGCTTACCGATTGCCCAGCACTTAGCGCACCAGATGAAACCCACGAAAACCACTGGGCGAGATTCTTCCAAATGTCCGCACTCAGAAATTTCTTTAGTGCTTCCGATGCAAGCGCCGCTTTTGTTGCGTTCCCCAGTGCTACGACACCAGCTGTCAACGCCGCTACCTTAACAACCAGCCGCCCGGTGTCGCTGTCCAAAAACTCCACCAGCCCGATCACGCCGTCCAGCGCACCCTTGATGGTGTCCGTCTCCACAAGGTGGCTCACAAACTCCGTCCACTTGTTTTTCAGGATCTCCGTCTTGCGGGTCCAGCTATCCAGCGCGTTTTCTACTTCCTTGTCCGCGCTGCCGGCAGCACCGGCAAAGTCGGTGAGCATGGACTCGTACATATCCCAGTTTTGGATCAGCGCCAGCAGCTGCGAGGTACGCAGCTTGCCGCCGATGTCGCTGACCATCTCCATCAGCTGCTGCTCCGTCAGTAGCCCGTCCTTCATGCTCTTGGACAGTCCGGCAATGGCCTTCATGGGGTTTATCACGCTGCCCGTGGCCTGCGCCGCATCATAAGCGTCCTTGGCATAGACCTTTATGACATCCCGCAGACCGGCAATTTCACCGGTGGTCCATGTCACACCCTCGTCGATTTCCGTCTTGGTATCGCCGATGATATTCAAAAAGAGTGCCCGCAGTGCGGTGGACGCCTCTGTACCGCTTCTCTGCGTCACGGCGGTGATCGTACCGATAGCCGCCGTCAGTTCATCCACGCCCACATGGGCCTGCGCCGCAATGGGCGCCACCTTGCCCAAGCCCTCGGCAATTTTTTGTATAGATGTCGCGTATTTGTTGTCAACACTATTGGCTCCGTCCAGCACCTTCGTCAGCTGCTCAATGCTGCCCTGATACTTGTACGCCGCATCAACGGAAAGCAAAAACTGCTGCGCGGTCTCTGCGTCCGTGTCGCCCACGATCTGCGTCTTGGCAGCCAGCTCCGCCAGTGCGGATGCCTGTTCGCCGTAGCCGGCGCGGCTGAAGCCCGACACGAATTGCAGGTACTCGTCCGCCGCCACGCCATAGGCGCTGGCGGTGTCGTATGCCTGTTTCTCGATCTTATTCAGCTCCGCCGTGGTCGCCCCCGTGACTTTGCGGATCGTCACCATCTCGTCGTCCACGGACTTCATGGTGTCCAGCGCCTCGACAAAACTGCGCTTTACACCGGCGATGGCGTTGCCCAGCATTTGCCATGTCGCCATTTGCAGGACTATCCGACTGAAGCTCTTGCCCATCAAATCGGCAAATCCGGAGGTCTCCTTCGCGGCTTTCCCTGCATTTTTTATCTCTTTTGTGGTCTCCTTGATGTTTACATTGGCCTGCTGCGTATCAACGCCCAAAGTCACCGGGCTGCTCTGCAGCTTCGCTATCTCTCCCTTGAGCTGCGAAAAATCAGGTACAGCCGTTACTTTGAAAATCGCCATACGCTACCTCCAATCGTCCTCTTCCCGTATCACGCCCATGTCCGCCGCCATCCCCAGCGTGGGATCCGCTCCGTTCATGGCTCGCACCAGTGTTTCTTCCGCCCTGCCGCCCAGCATCTCCTCCACGAAGTTGCGGAAAAAGGGTCTGTTCTTTGGCCGTCTGCCCCAGTTGTACGCGGGGTCGTTTTTCTCGATTCGGTTCACCAAGTCGTCCCCGTCCACATGGGGGTTTATGGGTTCTCCGTTGCCGTCCGTTGCGCCGCTGGGGTGATACAGCAGCGTCAGGTTCATGCCGCCGTCCCGCTCATCCGAATACACCGTGGCGCTGGCGTTCATGTCTGCCAATCCCTTCGTGCCGCGCCGGCGCACATACTCCTCCGGCACCAGCTTGTCGTATACGTCCTCTACCACGTGCTCCCGCAAGCACTGCCGCATTTCCTCCGCCAGTGCGGGTCGCGATGCGCGAAAGGCATCCTTCACCTGCTTTTCCAGCGCGGCGATGTCCTGCTCGAACCCGCTGAACTGTCCCACCAGCTTCGCCATGTCCCGCGCCTCCCCTCTCTCGCATACGCCAATGCGCCGCCTTGCTTCAGCGCACTCGCGTCTGCCCCCTCCCCCGCCTTGCGGCAGGGGAGGGGATTTTTTGTTGTCGTCAGGCGTCCTTCACGCTCACAGCGCACTGGTCGGTGTAGGTCGTGTCCTCGTACACGAAGGTCACGGTCATGTCACAGTTGCCAGCAGTGGCCCCTGCGGAAATCAGTCCGCTTGCGCTCACGGTGGTGCCGCTGGGTGCGCCGTTCAGGCTGTAGGCGCACTTGGCAGGATCCAGCACCGCCAGCTGGCCGTTCTCCAGCACTGCCTGGGGCTTCACCTGCGCCGTGCCGCTGACGGGGACGTTGATAACGCCGCCGATGGCGGTCACGATGCCCGTCACTACCTCAGCGCCGTTGTCCGGCACGTACACGTACCAGCCCAGGGTGCCGCCGGCGCAGTCCTCGCACTTGTCGGAGATCACACTCTCGTCCGTGCTCAGTGCGCGGCCCACGATCTGCGTGGTGTCGTAGTTGCTCTGGCTGCCGGTCACGGTAGCGGTGTCCGCCTGCAGCTTCAGCGGTACGTTGATGTACAGCCAGCCCTGGCGGGTTCCCTCGTTGGTCTTGGCGTTTACGTTGCCGTACACCGCCAGCTGGGCGGTGAAAAGGCCCACCTTGCCGTTCATGCCGGTGTTCAGCTTGCCGCACATGGCGCTGAGCTTGTTCACGAAGTACCACACCTTGTACTCGGTGCCGCTCACCGCGGTAAAGCCGCTGATGGTGCCGTCCGCCGCGATCTCATAGGCGATGCCGCCCTGCTGGATACCGGAAGCCTTCTTGGTCTCCTGCACATAGGCGTAGGGCTTTGCCATCGCATACTGCGCCACAGGGGCACCGTCGGTCACGTCCACCTTCAGCACGGTGCTGTTCGCCTTCACCACCTGGCATACCGGGGCCACAGCGTTGTAGGTCACAGCGCCGCCCACGCCCGCCATCTTCGTCCGCAGGTCGAAGTTTGCCTGGGTGAAGTTCACCTGGATGTCCGGGTCACTCTCGATGATGGTGGCAATGCCGTTGTTCAGTCCGGCACGCAGGGGATCGCCGTTCACGGTCACGGTGATGCTGCCTTCCTGGAACTTATTGCTGCTCAGCAGGATCTGACCGGTTTCCATGTCGGCGAACTGCGCAGCGCAGATGCCGCGGGTATACAGTCTCGGATCGGTAAAAGTAATCATTCCGCTTTCACTCCTTTTTGATATAAAAAATGGAGGCAAAGCCCCGGTTTCCCGTTGGCTTCGCCCCACTTGGCGTTCCGCCCTGCCCGCTTGCAGGGCCTATTCCCTTTTCTATGCCTGTCCCATGCCACGTGTCGCTTCCTCCACGGGCCGCAGTGCCGTGTTGCCGTCGCTCACCCGGTCATAAAACAGACTCGGCCACGGGTTGCCCCGTTTCCACTGTGTTCCTCTCGCCTCCGCGATGGTGCAGGTCATGTACCCCAATATCCGCTGCCACGTTTTTGCTTTCGTCTGCAGCTTCAGCAGTGGCCACGACTCTATTTCTGTCTCCTCCGCGTGTTCCAGCGCGGCCACCGTCGCCACCCGTTCCCACGCTTCTCCGCTCAGCTTTGCGCCGCCGTTCATCTCCGCCAGCTCCCGCTGCGCTTCCACCAGCTCCGGGTTGGCCTCCGGCGGCGTCAGCTCAATTCCGTTCTGTGCGGCGATGATCTCCCGCAGGTACTGGAACTGCACCGGCGTAATGCGCCACAGCTCCTCTCCGTGCAGCACGAACTCCACCGCCGTCAACCGGCTGGGGTCTTTCGTGTCCACCTTGCAGCGAAACACCTTCAAGCGCTCGTCCAACGGCTTTCCTCTCCCCAGCCGCAGGGAGAGCGCCAGCATCAAAAGCGCCCTTGACAGCAGCCCCACTGTCTCCTCTCCGCGCCCCATCGCGTCGTACTCCATCTTGTAGTAGGCCGCCAGCAGCGGCATCACAGCATACGCCACAGGGAGGCTCTGCTGCACGATGTCAATGCCCGGTCGCGCCAACTCGAATGTCTCCATCTCCTCCACAAGGATGGGGTACAGCGTCAGTCCCTCCGCCTGTACTTCCTCGTACCTGCGGCAGGCTCTTTCTATGCTCTGTGAGATCGCCATATAAACTTTTTTCCTCCCTCACGAAACACCTTATTGACTATGCAGTTTTCTTATAAATTGATTCCCGCCTGTACCAGCAGCGCCGTCACAGCGCCGCCCAGCACCAGCCATACCAGCTTCTCCACCACGTCGTTCCACCGCTTCGCCGGCAGGTTCGTCAGCGTCTTTACGTCCTTCTTGACCTCCGACAGGTCCTCCCGCATATCCTTTTGTTCCCGAGTCATCAGCGCCACCGAGGTCGCCAGTTCTTTCAGGGCTTTCTGCTCCTCGGCCAACTCGTTTATGCGGTGCGTGTTGCTTTTGCTCCGCTGCTCCACCTCCGTCAGTCGGTGGTCAAAAGTCACTTCATCCATTGCGCCGCCCTCCGTTTTCTCAGAATGTAGTCACGACGCTTCCCTCGTCGCTGTCCGCCCACGCAAGGCTCATGTGCAGCCGCCGTCCCACGTTCATGCCCTGGTCGTATATGGCGTGGGATCCGTTGTCCGCGTGTGCCCCTCTGTCAAAGGTCATCACACCGGCCCCGCCTATGTTCACGCCGTTCAGTGCTTCAATGATGCACTGCTCCATGTCGTAGCTGCGGGAGTAGTCGTCCGTCCGTGTGGTGGTCTCGTGTCCGTAGTTGCACAGTATGTCGAAGTATATTCCCACCGCCGCCGCAAAGGGCGTCTTTGGGATCACCCTCCCGATGTACACCTTTACCACCGTCTGCGCCATGCTCTGCGCCTGTCCCCAGTATTCCAGCGGGAATAGCCTGTACCCCTTGGGGTGCTTCGCCTTCTGTTCCTCCGTGTCCACCGCCGGCGTCTCGCCGTCGAATACAATGCTCAGTTTCTCCTCCGCCGTGGGCAGGGGCCGGGCCAGCGGGTTCGCCCCGTCGCAGCAGATGTACTTCATCAGCCGCACCCGAGGTCTTGCGTTGTCGTCCACGGGCGTGTACCCGTTTCTATCCGGCAAGTCCAGCAGGTAGTTCACGATCTTTTTCGGTATCTTCTCCGCACCCTTAAAGGTGCCGTAACCGGTTTCCACACGTTCAAATGGATAGTAGGGGCTGTCGAAATCTGTGTTCACGCCCTCACCCCGCTTTCCGTTTTTCTAATTGTTTCACATAAAACATTGCGTTTTTCGTTGCGTTTTTGATATTTTTGCAACTTTTATTTCCGTTGCGTTTTGAATATTATTTTGTTCCTTTTTGCACCTGCTCCGCCAACTCCACCAGCTCCTTCATGCTCTCCGGCGTCATGGCCGCCGCGCCGCTCATGGCCATCCGCGCCACCACATCGTTCATCACCGCCAGATTGGCGTTGATCTCCGTGTTCAGCATCTTCTCCAGGTCCCGGTAATCCGCCAGCAGGTCATACGCCTTGTCTCGCAGGGCGTCGCTCTGCTTCTTCATCCGGTCTATCTGGTTGACCAGCTGCACCCCGCCCACCAGATCGTAGTCGTCGGCGCTCATCAGCCACTTGTCCTCCTCGCAGCCGTCGAAGTCCAGCCGCAGATACGCCCGTGCCAGTATGCCCATCAGGTAGCGCCGTTTCCGCTGTCCGTTCTCCCGGTACATGGGCGGCACATCGCCCCGGAAGCGCTCCCCGGTATCCACCACCACCCGGTCGATGCACCTCTCCGCGCAGTGGCTCACGATGGCCGCCTTCTCCATCAGCGGCACATAATCGTTGGCCTTGGCGAATACCTCCTTCATGGTAATGGGCTTGCGCTCTTTAATGCTGTTTTCCATCTCTCCTGCTCCTTTCAGATTCATAATGGAAATTCCCTCACGTATTTACTTTTTTCCCCTACAGCGCAGTGAGCAGTTCCGCCACTGCGCCGCGTTTTCGTACCGTCCGCTGTCCGGGCAGTGGTACTGGTAGCAGCAGAAATCGTGCTCTCCCGTCTGCTTCCTGCACCGTATGATGATCTCCCCTACCTTCCGGTAGGCGTGCTCACATATCGGCTTTGCCATCGTTCTTACCACCCCTCCAGTGTGATGTCCGTGCTCACGCTCTTGCCCTTACAGGCGGCAGTCACCGTCAAAGGCTTTACGCTGCCGCCCCAGCAGTACACGGTGGCGGTGCTGCCGTCCACCTCTGCGGTGTAGCTGTCCTCCGCCGCCCCGGTGAAGGTCCATTCCACCGCGTCTCCGGTCTCCGCGCCGTTCTCGGTGTATATGGCTGTCAGCACGGTCTTGCCGTAGGCTTCCAGTCTCTCCACCGGATCCGTCTGCCAGTGTACGCCGCTTACGCTCTCTGCCACCGTCACGGCATAGGTGCCGTAGTGCTCCTCGTTCTGCACCAGCACCGCCGTGATGGTGCACTCTCCCTCGCCCACCGCCGTCACGTTGCCCGTGGGGTCCACCCGGCATACGCTCTCGTCGCTGCTGTACCACAGATAGCGGGTGGGGTGTTCTGTGTCTCCGTCCGCCGCCTCTCCGTTTCGCAGGGATGCGGCGGTAAACTTCGCCTTTTCTCCCGTGCTCATGGCCGCCCTGCCGCTCACGTTCACCTCCCAGGTGAAGGGATAGGCGTTGGCCACCCGGCGAACCAGGTCGTCCTTCTCCCTATCCGGCTCCGTCATCCGCGCCGTAAACCGCAGCAGCCGGCAGCTTTCGTCGTCCCCGGTGAACTCCTGCGCCACGTCCGCGTAGCCGGTGATCTGATACGCCATCCGCCCCAGGATCAGGCGGCTGTTCACATCCAGGTTTTCCGTTTCGCCGTTGCGCTGTATGGTAATGTTGAAGTACCCCTGCATGATGAGCATGGTCTCCTGAAAGTCGTTGGCGTTGGCGTTCAGCTTCACGTTTTCCACCACCATCGGTTCCTTCAGCACGTTGCCGTACCAATCCAGATGGTTCCATGTGGCGTTGCACCGCCTTATGATGCCACCGCCCACGGCAGAGGATATGTTGGCCGGGTTCGTCACCAGCCATGTGGAGCCCATTGTCTCCATTTTTGCGCCCTCCGGCACATATTCGATGCGCCGGTCTACAAACAGGACTTCCTTATAGTTGTCTATGGACCGGTCTATGGCGTTGCCCTTCTTCCGCGCATCGGCAAGGCGTACCAGCTGTTCGCTCCACTCGTAGAAGTTGTTGGGGTCGCTGTCCAGCCCCTGCACCCGGCACGCGGTGTAGTCGCTGGCGTACTTGCCGTATGCCTGCACGAATCGCGCCGTAGGGTCTCCGAAGTAGGGGTTGCGCCTGTCGTTGTACTGTGCGGGGCGGTTGGTGGGCGCCTGCGGTCTCTCCGCCATTGCGGCGATATTGCCAAGATTGTTCTTTACGTCCGCCATCGCCCGTCACCTCCCCGTTTCACAGGAACTGGTATCGTCCGTACCCGCCCCGGCCTCTGCGCACCGTGTTCAGGAACGTACAGTCCTGCTCATACTTGTGCATCTCGTCCATCAGCCTTGCCCGGTTCTTCTCCTGCTTCGCGGCACCCTCCTTCATATAGGTGCCCTCGTTCACCGTGTCAAAGCTCGCGTCCTTTATCTTCATTTGGTCGTTCAGCCAGTTGCGGAAGAACCGCTCGTCCCATACGCTTGCCACGCACAGCCCAAGTATCCGCTTCTGCTCCATTGTCAGCTCGTGACCAAATTCACCGTCTGTGTAAAAGTCCAGCGTGTAGTTTATTCCCGCCATGTCCTGCACAGGGAACGTCACCACGCCTGTTTCGGCGTTGTAGCTCGCCCCGGTGTACGGCACTGCCGTCATGCCGCCCGTCACATCCTGCTCCACAATGGCGCAGGAAAATAGCTCGTAGCCTACCATTCCGGTGTCCACTTCCGTTTCTCCCACCAGGCTGTCCTCGCTGCTGGTCCAGTAGTAATCGCCGTAGCTGGGCTGTGCCAACCCCTCACCCAGATACGCTCTCATCTGCACCGGCAGGGAGAATAGGGGGATGGCGTTCACCATATACAGGCTCATCCTCCGCAGGAACGCCGCCGGGTCGTTGGCTGCCTCCTCCTGCAAGCGCACGTCGTCGATGGCCACCATCGCGTGGTTCGATATGACCTCGCTCCACTTCGTCCCCATGTTCTCCCCTCCTTATGCCGGAATATAGATCGTTATCAGTTCTCCCGCCGTGCCGTCCGTCAGTGCCACGCCGTCCGCGCCGGTCGAATTTCCGCCCAGCCCCTCCACCAGCGGCGCGTTGCTGGGGTATGTGCTCCCCGACGGATACAGTGTCGCCGAAGGGAATAGCCCTTTCGTGATCTTTACAAAGTCTCCCACCTGTACCACGGAGCCGGGAGCCACCCGGTAGGTCGCCTCCCAGTCTCCGTTTCCGTACAGGTACAGGGCGTATCCTTCACCCTCCGCCAGTGGGAAGCGCATCTGCCCGATGTTCGGGTAGGTAGAGTTGTTTATCTTCAACCCTGCTTTCCACTTTTCCAGCGTTCCGGGCGCACCATTGACTTGCATGAACCGCGCCGTGCCTCCCTCGGCCAGCGGCACCTGCACGACGGAGACGCCCGTATAGGTCACGCCGTTGATCTTTACATCTCTCGCCATGCGTTTCGTTCCTCTCCGTCAGGCTATCGTCATCACGCTGCCCGCCACACTGATCTGCGGCGTTGTCATCGTTCCTACGATGGGTGCCCCTCTTTTGTCGTGGGCGGTAGCGCCTTTCGCCAGTGTGTTGGCCGTCACGCTGTCCTTTGACAGGTCCAGCTTCACCGCGCCGTCCACCACGACCTTGTTTACGTTTTTCGCCATCGCCCTTTTACCTCGTTTCCTCCGCTTCTCAGGCGCCGATGGTCAGCGTCACGCCGCCGGCCTCGTTGTCCGTCTCGCTGACGGGGATAGCGTTCACCGTCACGCTGGACAGGCAGTTGTACCCCTCGTCGGGCAGGATCTCCTGGCTGGCAAAGGTGGGGGTCACAGTCTTGGCCTGCGCCTTCATGTCCTCGCTTCCAGACATGGTGCCCTCCACGCCAAGGATAGTCACACCCTCGCGGATGTTGGTGGCGATGAGCTTGGCCTGTTCCGCCTCGGCGATCTGCACGGTGCCGCTTCCGTCGTGGAAGCCCAGGGGCACGGTATACACCTGCGCCTTGGTGGTGATGTTGCCCGCCACAGCGCCGTTGTTGGGCATCGTACCGGTGACCTCCGCGCCCTTCACGAATGCGGTCTTGCCCAGCAGGATCTCCGCAGCGGACGCGGTAGCGCCGGAGGTGTCCGCATCAAAGGTACACGTACCCGTGATGGTCGCGCCCGTCTTGTCGTGGGCGGTAATGCCCTTGAGCAGCTTGGCAGGCACCACGCTGTCGGCGGTCAGATCGATCTTTACCTGTCCGCCCAGAATTACTTTGTTGATGTACTGATTAGCCATACTCTACATCTCCTATCGTTAAAGTTTTTCCGCCGGCAGCATTGCTGACTTCGTACTGTGGTATTTTCTTCACCGTCACGTCGTCGTTCATGCGTTTGGCTTTTGTATGCAGCACAACAGGCTCGTCCACCTGTGGTGTTACCTCATATTCGCCCTCGTAGGTGGGGATAATCTCTCCCCCGGCCTGTATCACTGCATCCCGTATCTCTATCTCCACCACGGGCTGCCCCACCGGAGCGGTGCTGGCGTTGGCGTTCTTCTTCTGTTCCGCCGCGAACTGCTGCAGCGCCATTTACATCACCCCTTTGGACCGGCTTGCGGAGACATATATGGTCTTGCCCTTCGCCCCCACCACGCTCTCGTCGTTGAATTTTATCCTCGCCTGTACCGGGGGCGTCCTCCCAGCCTTAAAGGCGAATGTCTGCTCCTGCGTCAGCGGGAATAGCCACTGTCCGTTCTCCTCGTCGTAGCGCACCACGCCGGGGTACGTCCTCGTCAGGTTTCCTATGGTGATCTCCAGCCGCAGCACCATCTCCGGCGTTATCAGCAGTTCCCCCTGCCGCAGCACGATGGGCAGCGAATAGGCGTCGCCCTGCATCATGGCCGTTCCCTCCTTCCGCTTATGTGGTCAAGGACTTCCCTTCTTACTTGGCGTCCTTCTCGTTCATGTCCTCGATAATGGCGATAAAGTCGCCCTTCTCGTGCCCCTTGCGCTTGCTCAGCGCGTTCAGCTTCACCGTGCGCTCCCGCGTCACATACCGGCTGCCCTGGCGGTAGGCGTCGGCGTACATCTGCGCCGCCATCACCTTGTGCCCCTCGCACAGCGCCGGGTAGATGTTCAGCAGCTCGTCGCCCAGCTCCACCAGCTTGGCAAAGGCTCTCTTGTCCAGCACCTCGCCGCTCTTGTAGTCCACGCCCAGCGCCTCGCGCTCCTCGTCCGTCAGTCCGCTTACCACCAGCAGCCACCGCTGCGCCATGAACCGGCGGTTCATCTCCGTCAATATGCGGCTCAGGTCCGGCTTCGGCACATAAAAGCTTCCCGTCTTGCCCACGATGTTTCCGTACATTCCGCCGTCGCCAAACTGCACCACGTTGTCGTCCGCCACCGGCGCCATCCACAGGAAGTGCACCTGCTCCGCGCTGGTGCTCACCTGCACGATCTGCGGCGCGGCCTGCTGGGGGATGTTCTTCAGTGCCTCCGCCACGGCGGCTGCTGCAGCCTTCTCGCTGGCTTCCTTCACCATCTGCGCCACCTGCTCGGCGGTGTACATCACCGGCGCGGTGGGCGTTTCCGCGGCATCAGCCGCGTCCTGCACATCCTCACTTGCCGCCGCGTTCACGGTGCTGCTTTCATCCGGCGTTTCCGCGCTCTGCTTGGGCGTCAGCATCACCTGGTCGTCCTCGCTCTCCTCCGCCGCGATCTGCGCAGCCAGTCTGTTTCCGCTTTTTCTCTGCTTACCCATGCTTTCTGCTCCTTTCAGATTCATTTCATGGTCTTGGTTTTATCTTTGCCGCAGCACGTCAAGGCTCCCGCCGCTGCCCCGCTTACACGTCGGCGTGCTGCATACCCGCGGCTTTACCGCACATCCTTATGGCGGAAGCGGCAGGGTTCGAACCTGCGGTTCACGGATTAACAGTCCGTTGCTCTGCCGACTGAGCTACGCTTCCGTATGGGGCTTGCGCCCCAATAAACTCCCTTTCGGGCGAAAACGATCCAACGTTTTCATCTGGCACGGACGCGAGGACTCGAACCCCGAACTGCGGTTTTGGAGACCGCCGTTTTCCCGGTTAAACTAAATCCGCATATCCGGGGGAGGGGCTTTGCCCCTTCCCCCCGTTTGGTTTTCCTTACACGGTGAAGTGCGCGATCTTGGACGCGAACGTGGCCACAGAGTCCAGGGCGATGGTCAGGTTCAGGCCGATCTCGAAATCCCCGGTGCGGGTGGGATCCATCTCGATGGAGATGGGCGTTCCGCTGGTGTAGCCGATGGTCAGCGGCTTTCTGCCGTTGCCCGCCAGCATCCAGATGTCGTTCTCACTGAGCATGGTCTCCACGGTGGTGTTCTGGGTGCCGGGGATGATAACGTCCCGCATGGGCATCAGGCGTACCGCCATGAACTGGCCCAGGTAGCCGGCCTTGGTGTAGTCGGCGCCCAGCAGCGTGGCGATAGCGGCATCCATGTTCACGTTGGTGGAGCCGGTCACGGTGTTGGGCAGCACCTTGCTCAGGGCCACGGTGCCGCCGGTGGCAAACACGTCGGAGATGGTGGTGTTGTTCAGCGCGGCGATCTTGTTGGCGCCCTTCACCCAGTTCTGGTTGTTGAAGGTGAAGTTCAGGTTGGTGGGGATCAGGCTGGTGTCCTCCGTGGCGGTGGTCATGGCCTCGTTCCACATACCCATGGTCTTGGCGTACATACCCGCCACCATGTTTGCGAAGAAAACGCCGAAGTCCATGTTCGTGCCCACCAGCTGCATCCACTTGGCAGTGATCCAGCAGCTCTTGGGGGTGGGGTTCAGCGTGTAATCGCGGGAATAGAAGCGGTTACGCGGCACGCTGCGGCTGGCGCCCCAGCTGGAGTCCTGGAAAACGGGGATGTCGTTGCTGCCGATGCTCACGGCGTAGGTCTGGCCCAGCTCGATCTCCACGGTCTCGGCGAAGTCGCTCAGCGCCTCGGAGTACACGGCGGGCAGAATGGGGATGATGACCTCCTGCCAAATGCCCTGCAGCACGGCGTAGAACCGGGCGTTGCCGTAATACTCACCGCCATTGCGCTTGAACTCCTCCCAGCTCTCGGGGGCCTTCTTGCCGGTGCTGGCGCAGGCCAGCTTGGCGGCGTACAGCAGGCTCTCCCGCTGGAACTGCTCGTTCAGCTGCTTGTAGCCCCGGTCGTTCATGGTGCGCTGCACGGGGGTGTTCTGTCCTTTGGCGCTCAGAATGGCCATCTTGCCCTTCAGGGCGTGTTCATAAAACAGCACGCGGCCCTTGGCCACGATGTCCTCGCGCTGGTCGTTTCCGTTGATGGCGAAAACCTCGTTGGAAACGCTGTTCAGGTTCAGCTTTGCCATTTCTTACTCACTCTCCTCTCTTGTCACGCGGTCACGGTGCTGACCTTGCAGGCCCACACGTCGTAGTACACGAAGCTCTGCCCGGCGCCCTCGGTGAAGTTGCCGGTGCCCTTCAGCTTGAAGTAGATGGCGCCGGTAGTAGTGGGGGCGGCAGCGGCGGGCACCAGCAGACCGTTGGCGATGGTGAAGATGGTGTTCTCGCCGATAGCGCCGTTCACGTTGCCCTCGCCGAAGCGGTAGGCGTGCTTGCCGTCAAACACGATCTCGGTGAAGGTGCCGTCCCGGCCCGCAGGAACGCCCAGTCCCAGCGTGGCGGTGCCCACGGCGTAGTTGTTGCCGTTGCGTCCGCCCAGCGTGGGCCACTCGTAGGTGTTGCAGGCGTACACGCCGGTGTCTGCGTTGGCGGCAGCTCCCGCAGCGGTCATGTAAAAGGCGTTCTCGTTCTTGATGCCCTTGAAGCCTGCGCAGGGCAGCTGCTCGCCGCGTACCACCAGCAGACCTGCGGAGCAGTCCGCATCCGCCTCAGACGCCTGATAGCGTCCCGTGATGTTGCACAGTTCGTTGAACTCGTTGTTGGTGATCCGCGGCTCAAACGCGGTTTTCTCAATGTATGCCATGTTTGTTCACTCTCCTTTTCGTTTTACTTGCCGGCGTCGATGCCCCACTTGTTCAGCAGAGCGTCCACACCCTCGCTTCCCTCGCCGCTGTTGCCGGCGATGTGCTGCCAGGCGTAGGTGGTCTTGTGCTTCTGTGCGCTGCGCTTGTCGCTCTCCATCACGGCCTCGCCGCACACGGCCAGCACCGCCTCGCGCACCAGCTTCTCGCCCAGCCACGCACCGTCCTTGTCGCAGCTGTTGGCGTACAGTCCGGCCTCGATGTTCTCGTTCACGGCCTTGATGGCGTCCTCCGCCACCTTTTCCTCGCGGTTGGCGTTGAAAGCCTCCAGCGTAGCCTTGGCGGAAGCCTTGCAAGCGCTCAGCCGGCGCTTGCTCTCCGCTTCCTGCATGGCGCTGATCTGCTCATTGGCGGCTTCCAGTTTGGCGTTCAGGCTTTTCACCTCGCCGTCGGTCTCCTTCACGGAGGCCACGGTGTAGTCCACCACGTCCGCCACGTCGGCGTTCAGTTCCACCTCGCCCACGCTCAGCACGATGTGCGCTGCGCAGGGCATGATCTTGCTGGCGATCACCTCGCCGTTGTCGTCAGCGTTAAAGGTGTAGCCGAAAAGATTGCCGGAAGCGTCCAGCAGTGCCACGTTCAGCCCGTCCTCGCTCATGGAGAGCACCTTGTGGTTGGGGAACTTGGTCTGCATCTGCTCCATCGCTCTCTTGTTCATGTTGCTTTTCACTCCTTTTTTTGTGTTTTTGTCGGGTTCTTTGCCGTCGCTGCCCTCTGCGGCTGTGTGCAGCGACGCGGCCCGCAGCTTCAATTCCTTAAATTCCTCCTGCATGGCCGCCAGCTTTGCGATGCTCGCACCCGGTATCGCCGGGTTTACCCTGTCGCCCAGAATGGTCACGCCTATGCCCGACCATTTGGTAAACACGTCCACATCGCCCTCTTTGTGGCTCTCCGACACCATTGTCTCGGCGGAAACGTCCATCGTGCCCTGTTCCACGATCTTCCGCGTCAGCTCCGGGGCGTAAAAAGCAAATAGCCGTCCCTTCGCTTTGAGCCATGTATGACCGCCCCTCTCCACAAGGGTAAAGTCCTTTTCGTCATCGGACAGCGTTCCCACGATGCGCTCGGCCGTCCCCTCCATGAAGGATTGGTACTCCTCCCCGGTCTTGGGATCCCGGCGCTTGCTCATGTTGTGTCCGTCCCCCACCTGCTGCCCCACATAAGCGATCAGGATGGGCTGCCCGATGAAGGTCTTGTAGTATTCCGCGAGGTTTCGATAGTCCCATTTGTTGCGGTTTTCACCCTCGCGCAGAACCCACAACTCCACGCCGAACTCGTATTCGTTCAGTTTCTGCATCACCTTCAGCGTGCCGCTGGCGCTCACCTTCTTGGGCAGCGCCTTGGTTTTCAGCGTGCTCATTCGTCCTCACCGCCTTCAAACAGTTTTCGGCACCAGCTGTCAAAGGTGGCGCGGCTCATACCCCCCTGGTCCCACATGGTCCAGGCATCCAACAGCTTGCGCCTGTCGTCGGTGTTGGCGATCTGCAGCTCCTCCGCCTTCAGGGAAAGCGCGTTGAACTCCCCATCCGCCGTGGCCCGGATAAATCCGCCCAGTGCCTCGTTTACACCGTCCACAATGGCCACACACACCTCGAATACCCGGTCCAGGTCGTTGTCAAAGTCCTCGTCCAGCTCCGGCGTACCGGGGTACATCAGCCGCAGGTGGTAGTCGTGGGGTATCTCCGCGAACTCGTCTATCCGCTCAGGCTGCTTATGCTCCAGTTTGTGTATCGCATCCGACAGAAACGGCATACCCATGTCGCACAGCACCCGGTCCTTGATGTCCGCGAACCATTTTTCCGCGTTTCCGTAGGCTTCCATCACCCGGCGCATCGGTTCCCGCATAGGCGCGAACCGGGGGTTATCCCAGCTGGCGTATTCCTGTGCTCTCATGTTCTCACTCCCTCTCTCCGCAAAATAAAAATGGGGCCGCAGCCGGTGTTCTCCACCGGCGCAGCCCCATTCGGCTTTTCTCGCAGTCCCTTTACCGCGATTATCCACTTTTCACGGCCATTGCGCCTACCTCAATACCCCGCGCATCCGCGCAAGCCTTCGGTCACAGCAGCCGCATTCTCCGTTTTTGTTCCCCACTATCGCAGGGGCTCTCGCCGCCCTATCGGTCTGTCCGCATCGGCAATGCCGTGCCTTTCTTTTTCTTCACCGTATGTACGGTATGTGCTTTTATGGCCAGTCCTTCCGCCGTCCGGCGTATCTCCACGTCGTTCCCTCGGGCCAGCTCCCGGTTGATCTCGGGCAAATCATCCGCCGTCAGTATCGCCATCATGCCCATTTCTTCTCAGCCTCCCGCATCTTCTGACGCTTCCTGCCCCTCTGTCGCTGGGTTCCCCTCCGATTTCGGTCTGCCTCCTGGATTGGTTGCTCTTTTAGCTTCCGGGGTCTGGTTTCCATTGCCACCGTTTTTTGTTTCCGTAAACGTGGAGCTGAGAGGTTTCCTCAAATCCATAATGCCGGATTCCAGCATCGCTCGGCTTATGGACATATCATCCAGCAGAGACATATTGTTCATAGCCAGATATTTCAGCGTTGCCGGCAATATGCCCAGTGTCATATCTTTTCTCAGGCTTTCTTTCAAATCATTGTCCGTGGCAATGTCCCCGAAACACTCAAATCGCCATGAATACTTCAGGTTCAGCCCGTCCATGATGCCCTGCATCATGCGCTCATAGCACCGGTATATCTGCTCGGCAAACTTGCTCTCTATTTGCAAACTGATATTCGCCACGCCCGCCCGCGGCTCATCGCTGGTGGGGATCAGAGCGCTCAGGCCCGCCTTCGCCATGGTGTATCCGTACCCGGCGGAGCTTATCTTCGTGGCGCTGGGCGCCTCGGCCAGCTGGTGAAGTTCCATGTTCTTCAGCGGCGCGGCGTACCAGCCTATGCCGCTGGTGTTGTTTTCCGCCAGTTCGTCGTAAAACCGCGTGCGGAAAAGCTCCCAACCTGCGTTGCTCAGCTTGTAGCTGTCCGACTGCTGCCTCGTGCTGTTGTCGTCGTATTCGATCTCGCCCGTCAGCAGAGAGATCAGCGGGTTCTGTACCAGCTCCAGCTGTATCTGCTCATACTGCGCAATCTGGATAAACGACAGGAAAAGTCCCGTCAGCGGCGATACCACCGCCGTCTGCGCGTCGTCTATCTCGAAGGGATATACGACATCCACCGGCAGCGTCACCCAGTAGCACCACTTTCCGTTCTGGTAGTATACGTCCGGATCTCCCGGCAGCACGCCTCCGCCCTGCTCCGCTGCCGTTTTCAGCTCGGTAAAGCGGTTCATATTGATGGTGTTCTTCGCCGCGTATACATACCGGGTGCCCGCGCCCTTGGGCGGTTTCGCCGCCACCTGGGTGAATATGCCCCAGTAGGGCTTAAACAGCTCCCCGAACTGCGCCGGCTCACATCCCGGCTTCAGAAAGTACATCATGTTAAAGGCCACGGTGTACTTCGACACGCTGTTGAACCCCACGATCTTTATCCAGTCGCTGGGCAGCTGCTGCATAAAGGCGTAGTTCACCTTGTTGTGGGGCTTGTCCACGCTCACGCGGGGGTAGTAGAATACCTTGCCCTCCTGCACCGCCTGCCCCGCCAGCTTGTGGGCCGTGGTCTTTACGTCCAGCTTGCGCCGCAGCTTCTCCAGCAGTTTCCACTCCCGCCAGAACTCGTCGTTCTTCGCCGTGTCCTTATCGGTGAACTCCGGGGCGATGTAGCTGTGATACGTCAGCAGATCCTGGTACATCTTCCGGGTGTGGAAAAGCGGATAGGCCGTAAATTCCAGCCCGTGCTCCACCTGCCGCAGCCCCTGCTCGTTGCCCAGCGGGGCGGTCAGCATCTCTGCCACCGTATTCTTGGTATAGTCCTCCGGCAGCGAGGAGATGGCCTGCACCCTTCGGTTCTGTATGTAGGGGTTCACCCGTGCCGACTGGCTCATGTTCACCCGGCTGAAGGCGCTTGCCAGCGCCCCTGCCGGCATATTGCCGTACTGCTCCGCCAGCGCGTTGAACCGCCGAAATATCTCCGGGTAGGTGCCGCAGGCTACGCTCTGCAATTCACTTGTCAGGTTCCTCCGCTTCTCCTGCTCCATGCGCCGCCTCCTCGTCTATGCGGGAGCGCTCTTTTTCCAGCTCCCTCTCCCACGCATCCAGCAGCTCGTTCAGCCGCTTCTGCGTGTCAGCCCTGTTCTTTTTCACTCCGTCCGCCAGCGCAGCCGCGATGCAGTCCGCCAGCCACAGCCGGTCTCGCTCCGTCAGGCGCTTCATGTCCGCGCCTTTGATCTCTACCGTCTGCATTTTTTTCGGCGTCGTAGTGCGGTACAGCAGCATATACCCCGCCGTTATCCGCACAAAGCGCTCCTTTTCCGCCAGCGCCACCGTTTCGCCTGTCACCCGCGCCGCGTACAGTCTGTACTTCCTTGCCGCCATTTCAGCATATCCTCCCGCCGCGCCGCGCCGTCACAGTGCGGCCTCCCGCGCCGGCTGCCGCCGCTCTGTGCGGTGCCGCGGCACGGTTTTTGTATTTTGCCAGTTCCGCGTCCCAGTCGTTGGCGTGCCGTACCGCCTTGGCAAGCTCCTCCTTTTCAAGGATCTGCGCCACCCGCAGCGCGTATTTCAGCGCCGACCAGATGTCCCGCTGGATGTGCTTGGAGATTCGTTCCTCCCGCATGACCTTGCCGCTGGGCACCTTTTTCAGGTTCTGTATCTGCCCCACCAGTTCCCGGGTCTTTATGTAGGGGTCTGCCAGCATGGCATCCATGCTGTCGTCCTTGATCCGGTGGTACTTCTTGTAGTTCTCCACGCCCTCGTTCACATTAGAGCACAGCAGCTCCACATTCCGGTTCTCAAATTGCAGTTCTGCGTACCGCACCATCTCCGCGTCCGGGTCGGTCACGCCCGTGCCGCCTGCCTTGATGGGGTACAGGCACGGAATGGCGTTGTCCTGTTCCAGCTCCGTAAAGGAGGCGTGGTTTCTCACGCACAGGGGGGCAAGTCCGTCCCCCAAGTCCATCATCAGGTTCTCCACCACGCTGGTGCCGTACTGCCATGCGTCTATTGCCAGGTATGTCGCGGCCCCTCCGTCGCAGCAGAACCGGCTCCACACGTCTTTTACCCGTTGCGCCTGCATCATGCTCTTCACCGGCGGGTTCCACACGTCCACATACACCAGTTGCTTTAAGTATCTGTCCCGCTTCAGCCAGTCCGTTTGACGTGTGCATTTCAGCACCACGCAGGCGCATTTCGCGTTCTTATTGCCGTCGGCGTAGGATACGTCGTACCCCACGATGTAGATCACGTCCTCCGGCTTCAGTTTGTTGCCTATGTCGTAGGCGCAGTGCCGGTTCTCCGCGATCATCAGTTTGCGGCACTCTGTCAGCACCTCGTCCCGCACGATAGGATTGCTGTCCGCCCCGGTGTAGCGCGATTCCATTTCGCGCATCCACCGCTCCGGCGTCAGCTTTGTCCGCAGTTTCTGCGCCCAGGAATAGGGCCGCATCTGCTGCAGTACCACGCATTGCCACGGCACGTCCATAGTAAAGGCGCTTTCCCCGCGCCCCATCTCCTTCATCACCTCACAGCGAACTTGGTAGGCGTGGTTCTGCTTTCGTCCCGCGCTGGTGATAGAGTGGTTTTTATAGGCCACAAAGTTGGGATCGGGTTCTCCGTTTACATTGTGCCGCAACCGTACTGCCGGCAGCACAACGGTGGTGTATTCGTCAAAATCGAAAGCAGGCTGCTCTTCCTGCGCGAACTCCTCCGCGGTAGCCGCGTGCAGGTTGTCGCCGCGCTTTTCTCCGATGTAAAAGGCGCTGCCGTAATCCGTCTCTATCTTGAAGTCGTCCTTGCTCTCCGCCGTCACCCGCCAGTGCTTGGCAAGTGCTGAGTAGTCATGTTCTATGGCATGGAATGTCTTGCCGCCTATGGATGCCAACTGCTTCAGCGAAGGCCCGGTATATATCACCTGCGTCCCCGGCCACGCGACACCATTCATCATTTCGGAAATCATCTTGGTGTACGTCTTAGTCATACCTCGCGTACCCGTGATCGCTACGTCCGTATACCGGGCATAGGCTCTCAGCATGATCCGCTGTACGATCTCCAGCGTTTTGAAGTCGCTGTCGTCGCTCCGCAGAATATCCGCCAGTTTATCGGGGTAACTAATACCAACGTGCGACCCAGACCAGCCATGCCCACCAGCTGTCTGCCATGTTTTCATAGTTCCGTTCCTGCGTGGGCTTTTTTGTCACCCAGCCCAGTCCGGTCACATACGCCTTGCCTGTCCGTCGCGCCATTGGTTTATATCACCTCACTCGCAAATGCCCAGCGATACCCGCCAGCACTTTTCCGGTTTGGCTTTTTAGCGCAAACCGCCCAAATCTGCGCCATGCACACGCCCGTGTCCACAAACGCCGCATGGGCCGATTCATACACCTTTCCAGTGTCTATGTTGATAACTGCTTTTTTCTTTCTCGGCCCTCTTCGGTTTGGGTCTATCTCATAAGTAGCTTTGTCCTTTTCATAGCACCAGTGGTAGCCGCCCGCCGTTGCCGTCTGCCCTGTGCAGGCACTTTTCAGCGAGTCCCTTTTTATGTGCGTTTCCCGTGCCGCATCATGCAGCGACGGGAAAGTTCTATCCAGTTCCACGCAGTAGATTTTTGTGGAAAGGTCCCCGTCCAAAATGTTGTAGCCTTTCTCCGGGTTTGTGGTGTCCCACTCCCGAATAAACTCCCGTTCCATCGCACGGGCTTCTTCCTTTGGTAGACCTTCCGCCAATATCTCGTGCTTTATATTATCCCATCCAAAGAAGTTCACTGCGTCCGTAAACCGCTTGTTGGCTTGGTAGCACTTTCCGTTCCCCCACCGTTTCTCCGGTTTTTTGAAGGATGTCGCCCCAACATAGATCAGACCGTCAGGCGTAATATGCCGATAAACGAAATATCTTCTCTCCATATTTGTCTCCCATACAGACTTTCTATTAAAAGCCGGTAATCCCTCGTATGGGGAGAGAAACGGTAGCTACTCCGCTGTCCCGGTTTTAATCATTTTTTATGTTTCCGCAGCAGACCCATTTTTTCGTAGGCTTCCTTCTCCGCCTCGTTTGGCTCCTCGGCAAATTCACCCAGTTCGTCCTCTATCGCTGCATCCTCTGGCAGTTCCACCAATTCCGGCAGCCCGTCGTTTATACGGGCCTGATTGATGATCGCCAGCAGCATTTTCTCCGCTGCGTCCGCCGTGTAGGTGTATTTGCACGGTCTCTCAAATATCAGTTGAAACGCCTCATCCGGCGTACACTGCTTTCCGTTTTTCATCAGGCCCGCTTTTTCCAGCCTGTCCACGATGCCGTCCAGCCGCAGGTCCTCCACCGGTTTCGTATCCTTCTTCCGCAGGTTTTCCGACGCCAGGTTCTCCTGTATCATGCTGGATAGCTTCTTGGCCTTGTCTATGGCGCCCATCTCCGCGGCGTCGTTCATCTGCTTTGTCCACTTTGCCACGTTCCGCAGAATCAGCTGCTGCTTGGCGCTCACCGCCTGCTCTCCGCCAAAGTCGGCGCACAGCGCATTATAGATCCGGTCAAACTCGTTGTAGTCCTCGCTGGTGTATGGCACTTTCCCCGTGCCCTCGCCCCAGTCTGCGGCCTGCCGCTTAGTGCCCTGCCTGCCGTCCCGTGCGCTTTTCTCCGCGCTCACCGCCTTGGTGAAGTTGCCGTTCTCCAGCCCCTCTCCGAAAATCTTGGTAATATCGGTCAGCCCGTCGAGAAAGCCCAGCTCTCCGCCTCCCGGCGTCCGGTCCAGCTTTTTCTTTGCCAGTTTATCGCAGTAGGTCGTCCACTTGTTTTTGCTCCCGCTTGCCGGCAGCGCGTTCATGTCAAATGGCTTGTTGAAGCGTATGCAGGCATAAAAATAAGCCAAACTTTCCCCCACCGCATCATTAAGCTGGTCGTAATACGCCTGCTGCTTTTCCGCGTCCATAGGTAAAAGTTCGGCCATCCTGCGCTCCTTTCGGATAGTAAAAATGGTACAAAAGAGAATTACCCACTCTCTCATGTACCATTTTCGCAGGTTTTCGATTGTCTGACTCCCATGTATGGGAATGACTCAGAATTTATTTTTCTTCTCTCCCCAGCAGGTAGTCCGTCGTCACGTGGAAATAGTCCGCCATCGCCTCCAGCGAGGAGGCCAGCGGCTCTGCCGTCCCCTCCTCGTAGCGCTTTATGGTCTCCTTGCTCAGCCCGCACAGCTCTGACAGTACGCACCGCTTTAACTGCGCCTTCTCCCGCAGGTAGCGTATTCGCCCCGGCAGCACCTTGTTAGCCGCCATGTCACAGCTCCTCCGCGCTGGGCATCTTCTCCGCGTCCAGCAGCATACGAGCCTCTGCATCCGATATAAGCAGTCCCTTTCGTCTCCGTTTCCGTATGCTGTCCAGCCGGTCCTTCCGCGCCTGTTCACCGGTCTTGTAAAAGGGGCACTTCCCTTTCACGCTGCACAGCACCACCGTCAGCCTCACACACTCACACTTGATCGGCTCATACAGGTCGCACCTCTCTCTCGGTGGGTATTCGCCAAAACCCGCTTTCTTTTTTTCCTTCTTCACTTCTTTCTCCGCTCCTCTCGCCAGAACTCCACCGCCGCCCATCCGCACACCGCCGCTACAGCCAACAGCACTCCGCTGCATACGCACCCTATCGCCGTCTCATACGCCCGTCCCCATACCAGCAGCTCCGCTGCCGCAAACGCCGCCAGCACTGCCAGTGCGCCAAACCCCGCTATGTATTTCTTCATCCGTTCATTTCACCTTCTGTCCTCATCGTTTTGCTCCACTTGCGCCACAGTTCGCTTCCGCATTTTTCGTGAGGGAGTCGATTATATTTTGCCACCGTCCACATACCCGCCCTGCAATCCGGCAGCGGGCACTCAAAGCAGCTGGCCGCATGTGGGCACCTTCTTCCCTCATGTACGCTCGGTTTCATTCTTCCCCTTTCTCTCGCCGTAGGAGCAGAAGTCGTCCGGCTTTCGCTTTTGGAACCCGCAGATAATGCAGCTCCCTCCAAACTCATGCTTGCAGTCCTTGCACCGCACCACAGGGGCGACATCAGCGGCAGGGATCTCGTCCAAAAGTTGTTCTGCGGCGTATGCGTATTCGATATGCAACAGACTCTTCGCCTTTTCTCTGTCAATGTATTCAGCCATTGGCTTATCCTCCCTCGTGGCAATATCCGTTTTCGTCCGTGTCCTTTCCCCAATAGGTGCAGTGCAGGACATTTCCGATCACCACTGATTGATAGCAGTCCTTGCAGCGCACCACCGGCACCGCATCCACAGTCGGCGCATTGTCTATGTCCTCTGCATCTACATAGTCAAAACACCGTTCATTCCCCCAATATTCTTGTCTCTCCAATTTGTCAGCGTCAATCAGCCGCATCGCCGTCACCTCCGTCCATCTTCGCACCGCAATCCTCGCAGTATTTTTTGGTAGGTTTGTCCCAACTGCCTTCAGTGGTAATGACAAAGCCGCACGCAGAGCAGCACCACTCGTCCCCGCCAAGGTGCGCCCACAGCGCACGCACCACCGGCATGTGCCCTCCCTTCTCGGCCTTGTCGGCTTCCGCCAGCTCGCGCAGGCGGTCAGCCGCAACGCCAAACGCTGAGACCAGTCGCGACTTTGCCAGCAGTTTCGACCCTACAACGGCGTCGTTGACTTCCTCCGGCTCAAGCCCCGTGTCCTCGTAGGCGGCAAGGCGATCCTTGAGGCGATTGCGGCAGTACAGCGCGGTGCAGTCAACCATCGGCTTACCATGCTTACCCGTCCAATCCGCTTCGCACTTCTGGCAGTCCATCATTGCCTGTCCATCGGCGTCGCGCTTCGTCAGTCGCTCGTTCATTCCTGCTCCTCCACATAGCACCAGCTTTGGGGTGGGCGCTTGATCGTCACCGGCTCCGCACCGAATTTCGTTTCACGCAGAAAAGTAAACTCGTCCAGTTCCTTCGGCGTGTCGTAGATTTTCAGGTCGGAGATATGCCAGCCGTAACCAACCTTCGCTTGCAGATATTCGTGCATATCTTTGAGAGTAAGGCACGACTGCCGCGCAACATCGTTTGTTGTCGGCTGACCCTCACCTTTGACATAGTAGCTGCCGCCGGGTGAGCGCGTTTCCAGCTCATAAATGCGGTCGCAGGTAAACTCCCCGATAACATTGCCCTTGCGGTCTGCCCACTTGCCGCGCCTCCACTTGGCAACATCACCCACAAGATCAACTCGAAAAAACTCGTTACAGCCTTGCAGCGTGCAGTAGATATAGCACCTAAACGGCGTTTCCAGCTTCGGCTTAGTTTTTCTGACTTCGATAGTCTTATCGCCGTTGACGATCTTCTCGCACCACTTCGGGCGGATGCTCAGCATAACAGCTTTACTCATTTTTCATTGCCTCCAATGCGTTCTCCGCCTCCTTGCGGGTGTGCCGCATCCCGCCAAGATTCACCAACACCGTATTCCCCACTTTGCACGGCAGCACTACCACGCGCCCGTCCTTGTCGGCTTCGGCCAACTCTCGCAGGCGGTCAATCGGCAAACCGCTAAATTCCGTGATCTCCGAAATTGCCTTGCCCATCATAGACAGCTTGAGCGCCTCTATGCTTTCCGGTTCCAGCCCCGTGTCCTCGTAGGCGGCAAGGCGGCTCCACGCCGCTTCTTCCCACTTGCAATTCATGGCGCAGTTTCCGCCAACTTCGATGCATTCGGGGCCGCAAAAATGTGTGCAACAGATACCATTTTCGTGCGATGTTTGCTTGCTATGTGCCGTCAGTCGTTCCATCACTCCACCTCCCACTTCAGTTCGTCATACAACTCGCTGAACCGCTTGTCCCACTTCCTTATCCCGAAGAAACAGTACACGCCCAACACGATCCACAGCCCGCTGGCGAAGTTTTGCAACAGATTTTCCATCACATATCCCTCCATCTGCACCCATCACAGGCGCCATCGTGTGCTTGATTGTACTTCCCGCAGTATTGGCATAGCTCGTTGATAAGGGCCTTCCGGTCTGCCGCCAGCTTCTCGTTTGCGGCCATCAAGCTACTATTGGCACCATCCAACTGCGAAATGCTGTCGTAAGCAGTTTCTAACTCGTCACGCAGGTCAATTAGTCTTTTTCTCAACTCCGCAGTGTACTTAGTCAACCGATCCATCGTGTTCCTCCTTCACCGCCACAGCCTTTGCCAGCTGTGCCATGCCCTGATTCGTGTCCTCTATCTGCTTATCCCGCCGCGCAATGGCGTCTTTCAAACTGTCGTTGGCTTTCATCAGTGCCTCGATGTGCCGCTGCTGGTTCTCGATCAGGTCAGCGGCGGCGAGGTCTAACAGGTTGCGGCAGTTAATTCCATCACGCATCGGGCACTTGTAACATTCGTCATATTCTCCACCATCACAGCACCGCAGCGCGGTCACAATCTCATCTCTTGTCATGTCGTTCCTCCTGAAAAAATATCCCAGTCGCCTTTCTCACCTGACTTCTCATCGCCGAAATGCTTTTTGGTCACGGCAATGGGGAATTGCTCAATTTCAGAACTCCACCGGCAGCACTCTGCTCCGTGTATTCTCGCCCAGCAGACATTAAACCCCGAAATGCCGTCGAACAAGCTCCCCAGCGTCGCCCCCTCCGGCAGATACCGCGCCATGCGCCGCAGCATCCAGTCCCAGAAGGGCAGGGCGATGGAGTTGCCCAGCGCCTTGTACTTTGGGCTGTCCGCGTCCTTGTGTTTCTTGCCCTTCTCATCCGTCCAGTCGCCAATGTCCACCCATCCGTCCGGGTATCCCTGCAAGCGGGTACATTCCAACGGTGTCAATCGGCGCACCACCATGTTCTGCACCGGGTATGTCTCCGCGTCCTCCCGGTACGCACAGGTAGCTTTTTCCCGCAGCGCGTGGCTCACGTCCTCACACATCACTGCTTGAGCATCGTGCATGGTGTTCAACGTTTGGCTGACTTCCTCCGCCATAATGCTGGCTTCGTTGGCTTGGCCGTTGCCGATGCCGTATGTAAGCGGAACTTGGTTTCCCCCCGTGCCCATCCTCGCCTGCAATGCCGGGACCTGCTCCCCGCACTCGCAGATGACGTCACAGGCGTGTGTCATGTCCAGTGCCACGCACGGCACATGGGCGTTCGCGTTCAGTGTGTGGCACGGTTTGCCGAACTCAGGTTGACTTCCGTTCTCCTTGCTGGTGATCTGCGTGGTGTCAAATGCCATCGCCGCCGGAGCCATCACTCCGTGGCGGTCGCCAGCGGTCAGCGTGGGGGATGGGTCGCCCTCTTTTCCAACGCCAAGACCGTTTCCGCTGCCATCGTGGTTGCGGCTTTCACCGCCGCCCTGCCATCTTGTAGCCTTGTCGTTGATGGGGATAGCCACCACCGGCTGATTGTTCCCGCTCATGCCCGCCGCTGCGGTCAGTGTGGGCGCGCGGTCGTCTGTCCGCAGTTCCGCGCCGCCCTGCTGTGTGGCCATGCAGAATATCGCAGGATTATTTACCCCTCCGCCAATGCCGCCTTGCAATGTAGGTGCTTCGCCGCTTGTACCGAAAATACGCTTACTTTGGCAATCCCACGGAGTTATACAACTTTGGAAAATTGTCTGATCGTTTCCCGTACCCAGCGTTCCGCTTTTCTCCGTCTGCACTAACGCGCCTTTTCCTCCTCCGTCACAGCCCCCCCTGATGCGGACTGCATAAGAAGCACCTGCTTCAGCAACTTCGGCAAATCCTTCCCCCGACGCTCCGCTCTCCGCAATATCCCCTGACACGCTTTCGCCGTCAAATTGTATTTCGGATGCGGTGTCTCCTCCAAAATCTGCGACAACCGAGATACGACGACGGCGTTGGGGCACTCCCCAGTATTGCGCGTCGTGAGTTCGCCACACCACGCTCCATCGTCCTCCCATTTCATCGTGGTACCCTCCCCAGGTAGGCCAGCCCTTTTCAGACACTTCAATACCGGGGGCTTCCGGCTCGACGATTTTGATGATCTCTTCGAGCACGGCTGCGAAGTCTTTTCCTTTGTTGCTGCTAAAGGCTCCGACCACGTTTTCCCACACGAGATACCGAGGTCTAACCATGTCACCTGTCCGTCCATTCCTTTTGTCCGCCTCCCTCATTTCTTTTACGATGCGTACCTGTTCCATAAACAGGCCGCTTCGCGCTCCCGCCAAACCGGCGCGTTTCCCGGCGATGGATAGATCCTGGCACGGGCTGCCGCCGGTGATGCACCACACCGGCTCGATCTCCGCACCGTTTATCTTGCAGATGTCTCCCAAATGCTTTATCTCAATCGCCTCCTAATCTCCAAACACCACGCCGCACTCGTCCTTCAGCACGTCCTTGATGTGCTTCCGCTTGATGCGGCCTTCGTTGATCTCCTCCGCCAGCTTCTCAAGGCACTCGTACAGATACGCGATGCTGTGGGTGTCCCGGCTGTCCGACGTCTCCTCGAATACGTGCCAACCGCATTTGTCCATCAGCACCATTGCCACCATGTCCATGTTCTCCCGTGTTCCTTGCAGCTTGCCACGCATAAAGATGAGGTCGTCCCTGCTCAAATGCTGCTTACCCATTCCCGTCGTCCTCCGAAATGTGCACCACCTCGTAGCAGCCGTAGCTGCCGCCGTGCCGGAATGCCTTGCATATCGCGCTTCGTGTGCTGGCGTAGGATCGCCCGGAACGCCGCGCCAGCTCCGCCGTACTCGCTCCCCACCAGCGGGGAAACCGGTATTTATCCCGCGACACGATCATATACACCGTCGTCATGGCCTTACACCTCCCCGCACCGGCGCAGGCGCAGGCTGTCTGCCAGCTCCCGCGCTGACTGCTTCCGCTTGCGCTTCCGGTCCCGCGCCTGCTCCCAGCAGTTGCGGCACTCCGGGTACGGGCAGTTCATGCACTGGTCTATGCGCTCCTGCGGCTCATGCTGGCTGTCCTCCACCGCGCCGCTCAAAAATCGTCCTGTCTCTCCGCAATGTTCCTGCCGCCGGCTCTCCGCCGCGGCATCCACCGTCAGCCACGGTGCCTTGGCGCCGCCCAGGCTCCGCATAAATGCGCCGACGCTCATCGTTCCCTGCATTGCGTACATGATGTCCTATACCTCCCTCACCGTGATGCCGTGGAAATACAGCATCATCTTTCGTTTCATCACAAATAGCCTGTATGAGGCGCTGCTGGTGTCGCGGAAGCCCTTGCTGTCCTCCACCACCGTCTCGCCGCCCTGCTCGTATACGAAGTCGGCCACGTACTCTATGCTTTTCTCCTTCGTGCCGTCCTTGTGTACCTGCTTCGGTATCAATTCGTACTTTACCTGCGTCCGCAGGCCGGATATTTCACCGGTTCTCTGCATCAGCCACAGGTCCATGTACCGCCGCGCCTCCCGCTTGCTGTCAAAGTACATCAGCGTGCCGTCCGGCATGGTCAAGTCCACTTTCTCGGCGTGTAGTTTGTTGCCCTTTTTCGGCTTTGCGGCCTTTTCCGTCTCCTGTGCTGCGTTCTGTGCCGCCTGCTGCGCCTGTACTTTTTGCAATATCTGCGCCTGAGCCTTCTGCCCGAAGCGGCCTATGTCCTCCATTGTCAATCCCATCGGTTCAGTCCCCCTCCACCGTTCCCATTTCCAGGCGCCGCCTCCGTGGCCTCTGGTGGAACTTGTCCGTTGGCTCATCGTTGTCTGTCCGATAGCTTAATTCCGTAAAGGTCATCTTCGACCCGTCGAAGTAAAAGTTCACGTCCCCTGTGCGGCCCCTTCGGTTCTTTGCCACCGTGCAGCCCACCTGTGTGTCGTCCCCCGGATCCGTTTTCCATAGGAATATGACCTTCACCGCGTTCTGCTCCAGCTCGCCGCTGTCGCGCAGGGAGTTCAGCTTCGGCTTGTCCGTTTCGTTCACCGTGCGGCTCAGCTGCGCCGCCGCCACAATGGGTATCTCCAGCTCCGATGCCAGCAGTTTCAGCTCTCGGCTTATGCCGCCCAGCTCCAGGTTGCGGTTCTCAGCTTTTTTGTCCTTTTCGCCGATCATCAACCCCAAATAGTCCACCACGATCATTTTCAGGTCATCTATGCCCAGTGCCAGTTCCCGTATGCGGCTCACCGTCACGTCTGGCCCATCGTAGAAGTACACCGGCAGGCGGCTCTCCCGGCTGGCAGCCTCCATCACGCTGGACCACAGCTCCTCATCCTCCGGCATCCCATCAATGAGCTGGTCCATCGTCACGCCGTCCGCCCGCTTGGCCAGCAGTCTCTCGCCCACCTCTCCGGCCAGCATCTCCGCCGTAATGTGCAATACCGTCTTTCCTTTCATGGCGGCGGCTTCCGTCATCTCCATGCACATGGCACTCTTTCCGCAGCCCGGTCTCGCGCCCACAAGGATCAGCTGCCCCGGCCACATTCCCTTCAGCGTGGCGTCCAGCAGGGGGAATCCAGTGTCTATCCGCCCCTCTTTCTTGCCCGCTATGCTGTTTACCGCCTCACTCATGGCATCCGACATGGTTTTCAGCCGTCCGCCACGCCGCGACCGCATCTTCTGGTGGCATATCGCCGCCACCGCCGCTTGGGGGTCGTCCTCGCCGGTCAGTGCGTCCATCACCGCCTGGGTAAACCGCCGCTTCTCCGCCTTCTTCCGCACGATCTGCGCGTACTCCATAGCGTTGGCGCTGGTGGGGGTGATCTCCATACACTGCACCAGATAGTTCCGCGTCTCGCTGCTGTATTTCCCCGCACGCTCCAGTTCGTCCGCCACCATCACGCCGTCTATTGGCTTCCCCGCCACATACATCCGCCGCACGGTATCGAAGATGTCCTGATTGGTCTGTATAAAGAAATCCTCGCCCTCCAGGCATTTCATCAGATCCTTCACGCAGGAGGCGTCTATCAGCATCGATCCGATCACCGCCCGCTCCGCATCTGCGGAGTAGTCCTGCTGCCACAGCGCCAGTTCCGGGGCGGCGCCCTTTCCGATCATACCTATTCCCATGTGTTCTTCACTCCTTCACCGCGCCCTGCTCCTTCACCATGTCGGCAAATATCTCGTTGAAATACCGCTTCAGGTCGTAGGTGCTCTGCACTTTCTTCCCCCACCACTGGCTGTTCAGCGCAAAGTACAGCACGTTGTCCACTGTCTCCCACGCCACACCGTTTTGCTCGTGCAGCTCGTTCAGCGCCGCAGACTGCTTCTGCATTTCCGCCTCCGTGGGCTGCGCCCTGCCGGGGTTGTCCCGAGCCTTCTCCTTCGCCAGGTACTGCGCGATCTGATAGGCTTCGCTGGCATGGTCAACAGTGGGAGCGTCGTTTTCAGGGATGAACTCCTGCGTGTAGTTCCCCTCCAGAGTTTTCTGGAAGTTGTCAGGGCTCGTGATGAGCCAGTCGAAACTGGCCACGAAGCCGCGCTTGTTTTTGCCCTTCAGGAATGGGCTGTTCTTCACGTTCTCAATGGCCTTCAGCACACCGTCCACGCCGTTTTCCCGGATGCGGGCTTTCAGCGCCCGTCCCCTCTTGGTCTCCGCCGTTACCTTCATCACCTGCGTCAGTCCGGTGTCGTTCCACGCTGCCACGATGCGTCGGACATCACTTGTCCGACACACAGGCTCTTTAGAGCCTGTATATATCTCTGACTCTATCTCTGACTCTGACTCTGACTCTATCTCTCCGTAACCGATTTCGCACGGTGTTGTAACATCGTTACGCTCCGGCGCAGGCAAAACCTTGCTTTTCCGTGCCCGATAGTCCCGCATTCGCTGGGCTGCAGCGCCCTCGCTTCCCACATTTTTCACCGCGTAGGGCAGAAAAACCTCCGTCAGGTCACTGGATGCCTCTGCCAGCCCGCAGGAGAGCAGATATTGCAGCGTGACCTCTACGTTTGCCGGATCCTCGTCCAGGTCTAAGGCCAGTTCATCGGCGAATTTTTCCTCCAGCCCTGACCATTTCAAGGTGCCGCCGTGCTTCATCGCCATGAGCTGCATTTTCAGGTAGATGATGACGTAGGTATCTCCACCGGCTATCTTCCGCAGTTTCTTGATGCGCTTCGAGGTAAAGAAGTCGTCGTACAGTTTCAGCCAGAAATACCGCTTTTCTTCCGCCACGTGAATCACTCCTCCCTCAAATGCCCAGGTCGTAGTCCTCGTCCGCGCCGTCCTTATCCCACGGCAGCGGCTCGTCCTCCTCCATCTCGTGCAGTGCCGCTGCGCTCTGCTGCGCGGTGTTCTGCGTTCCGCTGAACTGTCCGGTGGGGATCTCTCCCGCGCACAGTTTTTCCAGCTGCGGCAGCATATCCGCCAGTTTCAAGAATATCTCCACCGGCACCTGCAGCAGCGTTTCCAGCGCTCCCAAAGGGATCACATGGTCTGCGCGAAGCTCGCTCCACACCTTTGCCTCGCCGTCCTTGGTGGTGTACGGTTTCTGCCGCCATGTGCCCACCACGCATACCGCATCGCCCTTTTCCAGACACGCGCTCAGCTTCGTGGCGGCGTTGTCACCCACGGCGCACACGTTCATAAACTGCTTGCTGTCGTAGCCCATGCCGAACTCCACCTTCGGCAGGTTGTTCTTGGGTATCGCGCCTATCCGGGGATCCCGGCTGACGGAGCCGGTACAGATCATGTACTGGCTTCCGTCAGCCTTGCCCTCTCCGTCCAGACGCTTCCGGACGAATAGAGGCATTACTGCTCACCCTCCCCAAAGAACCCCGCGGAGTAGTCCTTCGCCTCCGTCTTGCCCTCTGTGAGGCTCTGTGTGCGTTTGCGGGTCGGGGCGGTGTCGCTACCCTTCTTCGGCTCTGCGGCGCTCTCAGAGGGCGCTGTGGGGCTGGTGGTGGCTGTTTCCTGCTCTGCGGTAGGGGTGTCGTCCTCCACCACGTGTCCGGTAGTGGGAATGACCGGATCGGTCCCCGCGCCGTCCCCCGTGGCCACCACGGTATCGTCGCTGTCCTCGTTGAAGTAGCTGCGTACCTCGTTGCTCAGCGGTGCATAGCCGCTGTTCAGCAGCTGGCGCATCATGGTCTTGCGGCACATCTTGTCCTGTCCGCCGTTCACGTCGTACCAGGGCGTACCGTTCAGCAGTTTGCTCTGCTCCTTGGCGTCCAGCTCGCCATTGATAAGTGCGTTATACTTATCCAGTTTGAAAGCCGGAGAGTAGCGGTCCGCGTGCTTGAGCAGTTTGTCCATGCTCCAATACTCGTAGCGGAACGTTCCGTCCTTCAGCTCGAAGTAGGCGTAGTAGCCGATGACCTTGTGGCTCTCGCGCTCCTCGTCTGTGTCGTACTTGGCCAGGTTGATGACCGGCTTGCCCGTGCGGCGCGAGCGCCCTTCCAGTTCGCCCTCGCGTACCTCCACACAGTCGATGTCCGCGTAGTAGCCTGTGGACATGGCCAGCTGTATGTAGCCCTTGTACGACATCAGGTAGGTCGCCACACTGCCGTAGGGCACGATGTAGTAGCCGTGTCCGTAAATCAGGCCCATGCCCTCGCCACGCAGGCCGGAAGCGATTATGGTGCCGGGGTCGCAGGCTTTCAGCGCCTCGCTGGCGCTCACCGCGCCGATCAGGGTGCTGGTAAACCGCGCCGCCATCTTGTCGTTCTTCAGCGCCCGCGAGATCATCTGCTGGGTGTTGGGCGCCGTAATCGCCATGCTGAATGTGGGCTTCTTGGCCTGCGCCATCTGCGTAAAGCCCGTCTGATTCTGCGTTTTCATGTTCCTTCTCCTCCCTTACTCCTGCGGCACTGGCATAAACCGGATGCCGTTTTTCTGCATATAGGCTTTCAGCCCGTCCAGCTGCCGCGCCGTTCCGAATACGCGGAAGTCCACCTTGTACTCCGGCTCCTGCGCGGCGGGCATCTCATGTCCATCCTCGTCCACAAGGTCATTGACCGGCTGCGCCCGCTGGGGCTCCACCGTTCCTACGATGTCGATCACCTCATACTCGTCAGACTCGCCGATGCACTCCGGCTTCAGCGGGGTCATCTTTTGCTGCTGCGCCGCCGCGTACTTCGCCGCAGCCTCCGCTTCCTTGCGCTTTCGCTCCTCCTCGGCGGCCTTCATGCGCCCCAGTGTCTCGTTCTTCACCAGCACAGCGCTGATGTTCCGGGTACGGGTGTACTCGTCCAGCAGCGTGGTCTCGAACTCGCTGTGCAGCGCACGAATGGCGTTCAGATCGGCGCGGCAGCGGTCTATGGCGGCGTTTATGTCCATCCACGCCGTGCTCTCGGCGTAGGTGGCGTTCAGCCACTTGGGATTAAAGCAGTCGTCAAAGGTCAGCCACTCCGCCATGTCGCCTACCACCTGAGCGAAATATTCAGCAAGGCGATTTTTCTTCTCCTGCTTCGCCGCCTCCTCCATCGCCTTGATCTGCACGTCCAGCGCGTTGGCCGCTTCCTCGCACAGGGTGGTCAGCTCCTTGCACTTGGTCTCAAAGCTGCTGTACGCCTCTAGTGCCGCCGCCTTTGCCATCTTGCGGCTCTCGTCGATGCGGGCGCTCACCTTGCGAATGGATGCCCGGTACTGCTTGCACTGGCTCATGCTCTCCGGTGTCACCGCCATCGTCCGCAGAGGTTCCAGGTTCTCCGTCAGCCACGCCTTTGTTTCCTCGAAGTTGGCCTCGATCTGAAACTGCCGCAGCGGAGCCAGGTCTGTGGTGATGCGAAATTCCGCCGCGCTCATGCCGTCACCTCCGCGTCGTACTTGGTGATGTGTTTCACCCTGTCCGCCCACGCCGGGTCAATGGCGCTCTCCGGCAGGTCCACCTCTGTGATGATGGCCTTCTTCTCCGTGCCCTCGCCGCCGGGGGCAAGCACCTTGTCGCCGGGGTGCAGCGGCAGGTCGGTGAGGAAGGTGTACGCCTGTCCGCCGTAGCCGTTCAGCTTCGGCTTGTGGTACATCGCCTTTACGATCATCCCTGCTCACCCTCCTTCTTGCCGGCATCCTCCGTCTTGTTGGCGTCCTTCTTCTTGGCGCGTTCCAGGCTGTCCATCAGCGTTTTGATCTTCATGAGGGTGTAGGCTCCTTCCATTTTGTTTTCGCACACCGCTTTCTTTACCGAGTCCTCCACGCCGCACAGGAAGGAGGCATACGCCAGCGTTGTCACGTCGCGTGCTTCTGTCCGACACGCCATGTCCACGCCCTCCTCGATCTTGCGCCCATAAGCCATCATGGCAAAGTCCAGGTCTGTTTCCTCGTGCAGTATCTCGCCGGTCTCGGCGTTGGTCATCGTCAGTTTCAGTTTCATCACTTGCCCTCCTTCTTGGCCGTGCGCTTGCCGCCCTTCTTGGGGGCGGACTTCTTCTTTGCGGTGGATTCCTTCTCAGCCTGTGCCGCAGCCAATGCCGCGTCATCCTCCGCCATCTTCTGGCGGATGCGGCCGTCCTTCTCGGTAACGAGCTTTACGGCGTTCTCCGTCAGGCGCACCAGCAGCCCCGCCGTGCCGATGGGTACGTTTTCTGCTACGTCTGCGGCGGCCACGCCGTCATACTTGTCCTCCTCGCCCTCATTGGGCATCACCGCCGCGCATATCACGCCGCAGGCGTTCCGCACGAATACGCGCTCTTCTCCCGTTTCCATGTTCAGCACGGTCACTCGAAATGCCATTTCATTTCTCCTTTCGTTTTTCACTTAGAGTCGTAATATTGCCGCCGGGGGGACCCCGTTAAGCACGTTGTTTTTCCAGAAGTGCTCCAGTTTCGGAATGATGTAGTCGATGTCCGTCTGGCACTCTGTTTTCTCGAATTTGTAGAAGCGTATCTCACCATCCCCCTCCGCGTTCACCAGCAGCGCCCACACCACGGCGTATTCGTATTCGCCGGTAAACATCTGTTCGCATATCTGCGCGTAGTAGAGGTCGGGGACCTTCCCTCTCCATTTGTCCCAGTCGGCGCGGGTCAAGCACGTCGCCGTCTTGCTCTCGTAGATGCCTCGTCTGCCTGTTTCACGCTCCACCAGCTCCCCGTCCGGGGTGCAGGTCAGGAAACTGTAGCGTCCCGTCTGTCGCACGATCAGGTACGGCTCAAAGCTCAGTTCGTACTCCGGGTGCATCAGTCGAAACACGGCTCTCAGCGGTTCTTCCGCCCGGTTTCCAAAGTCGATGCGCTCGTTCCCGGATATTTCTTTTGCCTCCACCGCACCGATCTTCTCGCGCCATAGTTGCAGCGGCGTCTTGAAGTTGGACACGCCCAGCACAATGCCGCAGTCGCTTGCGCCCAGCCCGCCGCGCCGTCCCTCCAGCCACTCGGCGCGGCTTCCGTATACCGTTCGTTCCGTCACGTTTTCTCACTTCCTCCGCAAATAAAAAGAGCGCCGCCAAGCTGTTCGGAATTTCCGAACCACTCGACGACGCTCCGCCCTTCCCGCCAACTGACTTAGGCGGGGTACACTATTTGGTTTTCAGCTCGTCCCGCTTTACCGCGACGACCTTTATCCGATCCTTGAGGGGGATGATCTCTATCCGCTGCCCCTTCGCCA
>ENA-UEQL01000126-UEQL01000126.1-human-gut-metagenome-genome-assembly--contig:-NODE-126-length-44368-cov-10.867196_pt1 | contig 44368 bp, 39 predicted proteins | sample MGYA00242905_ERZ507926 | MGnify/ENA primary metagenome ERZ507926 (study PRJEB26167, sample SAMN06115531) | human gut metagenome | host: Homo sapiens | place: China:Henan | collected 2015-09-09...
TTCTGTAATTCCACCCTTCTGCGAAGGGAACCTACATAGTGTCCTATATGCAGGCGGCCCGTAGGACGGTCGCCTGTCAATATGATGTTCTTACCCATTAGTCCTTAACTTCCTTTAGAGCCTCGCGAACTTGAGCCTCTATTTCGTCGCACAATTCCACGTTATCCTTAAGTACCTGCTTTACTGCAGTGGCGCCCTGAGCCAATTTTTCTCCGTTATAGCTAAACCAAGAGCCGCTCTTGTGGATGATGTCGTATTCTACTGCGAGATCTACGATTTCGCCTACGTGGGAGATACCTTCGCCGTAAACTATGTCGAACTCGGCCTTCTTGAAAGGCGGAGCCATCTTGTTCTTCACCACTTTTACGCGAGTGCGGTTACCCGTAGCCTCGTCGCCGTCCTTAAGCTGATTGGTCCTGCGCACGTCGAGACGTACCGAAGCATAGAACTTAAGCGCGTTACCACCGGTAGTGGTCTCCGGATTACCGAACATTACTCCGATTTTCTCACGAAGCTGGTTTATGAAGATGCAGCAGGTGTTAGTCTTCGCGATGTTAGCAGTAAGCTTACGAAGTGCCTGGCTCATAAGTCTGGCCTGAAGTCCCACTTTGTTGTCACCCATCTCGCCCTCGATTTCCGCCTTAGGAGTAAGTGCGGCCACCGAGTCTATCACCACGATGTCGATGGCACCGCTTCTAATCAGGTTATCGGCGATTTCGAGAGCCTGCTCGCCGTTATCCGGCTGCGAAATCAGCAAATTCTCCAAGTCTACGCCCAGAGCCTTCGCGTATGTGCGGTCAAATGCGTGCTCCGCATCTATCATCGCTGCGATGCCGCCGGCTTTCTGCGCCTGCGCTATCGCGTGTATGGCCAATGTGGTCTTACCGCTGGATTCCGGTCCGTAGATTTCGATTATTCGGCCACGAGGGTATCCGCCTATGCCCAACGCGTGGTCAAGAGCGATACTGCCGCTCGGGATGACCTGTACATCCCAGTCCATCTGCTCGCCCAGGGTCATTATCGTACCCTTGCCGAAGTCTTTTTCTATTTTGTCGATTGTGGCTTGTAAAGCCTTGAGCTTAGCGGCATTTACCTGCTCGCCCTGTTTGTTTTCTACTTCTTTACCCATAATTCAATAATAAATAAGTTAATAATAGCCAAGTCGGTTAAGACTTATGATTACGATTAGACAAACTTACACAAAAATGCTTATTTTTGCAACCTATGTCTAAGGAAAAATTACTGGGAAAAACTCCCGAAGAATTGAAGGAAGTGGTCGCATCCGTCGGACTTCCGGCCTATACCGCGAAGCAACTCGCTGAGTGGATGTATGTAAAGAGGGTTAAAAGTCTCGACGAGATGACGAATATCTCTAAGGAAGGTCGTCGAAAGCTAAGTGAAAACTACGATTTGGGAATAAAGCTTCCTTCGCAGTTCATCGAATCCACCGATGGTACGAAAAAGTACCTATTCGAGTTCGATGGAGGCGGCGTGGAGGCCGTGATGATACCGGACGATGACCGTAAGACCCTTTGCGTCAGTTCGCAAGTGGGGTGCAAGATGGGCTGTAAGTTCTGTATGACAGGCCGTCAGGGCTTTCACGGTAACCTTAGCGTAGCCGAGATTCTAAGCCAATTCCTCAGTATCGATGAGTCCCTCACCCTTACGAATGCCGTATTTATGGGTATGGGCGAGCCATTGGACAACTACGAGAATGTTTCGAAGGCCATAGGCGTCCTTACCGCGGACTGGGGTTTCGGCTGGAGCCCGAAGAGGGTGACTCTCAGTACGATTGGCCTGATACCTGCGCTACGTCTCTATCTCGAGCAGAGTCGCTGTCATCTGGCAGTCAGCCTGCATAATCCTTTCCCGGAGGAGCGTTTTCAGATGATGCCCGTGCAGAAGGCCTATGATATCCGCGACGTGGTCGAGCTCATCAAGCACTACGATTTCTATGGCCAGAGGCGTGTCAGCTTCGAATATACTATGTTCAGCGGCTGGAACGACGATCTGCGCCACGCGGCCGGATTGGCCAGGATGCTGAAAGGGCTGGAGTGTAGGGTGAATCTCATCAGATTCCACCAGATTCCGGATTTCCCTTATGTGTGCAGCAGCCCCGAAAAGATGGCGGCGTTTAGGGATTACCTTAATGCTCAGGGGATTACTTGTACGATTAGGGCCTCTCGAGGAGAGGATATCCTGGCGGCTTGCGGAATGTTGGCCGGAAAAAAGAACGCGTAGCTATGGCAGTGGATGCGATTCTTTCGAAACTTCAGGCGCTCTGTGTCAAGCGGGAGTATTGTCGTTACGACATCGCTCAGAAGGCGCAGAAACTCCTTAAGGATGAGCCTAATCCGGAGGAGAAACTGCAGGCGATGGTGGATAGTTTGGTGGAAGACGGGTTCGTCAGCGACTTACGCTATAGCAGTGCCTATGCGCGAGAGAAGTCGTCGATCAGCGGATGGGGACCTCTCAAGATTCGTACTGCATTGCTCGCTAAAAGGATAGAAAGGAGTGTCATAGATGAGGCGCTGGGCGAGGTGGACGATGACCGTGCGCAGGAAAAACTTCGAAAGGTGCTTCAAAACAAGTGGAGAAGCCTTTCCGAGGACCCTCAGGGAAAGCTTAAATTGATTCGTTTTGCCCTGTCTCGGGGCTATGACTACGATTCCGTTCGTCCTGTGGTGGAAGATATAGTTTCAGCTTCAGATTAGTGAATCCGTCGCGCTCCACGCTGCCTTCCTCGACAAACCCAAGTGCCTTGTATGCCGCGCCGTCTGAGCGCGAAGCGTCTACGTAGGTCATAACGTCTTCAGGATGAACGTGTTCTATGAAGCATTTCAGAATCTTTCCCATTCCTCCCATCACCCTCATGTCCTTTAGGGAAGAATAGCGAATCCACTCGTAGCTAAGATGCCCGTCCCGGAAGCGCCTGCCGTTCGAGAAACTTCCTACGGCTACCAAAGTCCCTTTAGGACAGGCCAATTCGTCCTCTCCAGTGGTCCTTTCCACGAAAAGTCCATAGTAGTAGCGCGCGCGACAAGCCCCCAGAAAGTGGTTCTGTGCTAAAAAATCGGCGGCTCTTGAAGGTTCGAGCCGCCTGACCATACAATTTCTGGCGAATACGCAGTCCGAAGGTCCCATTAGGCGATCTGCGGCCTGCCGTTATTAGGCCTTTCCTCTTCTGCAGGACGCAGGTCTACCATCTTATTCTCCTGCAGGGTGCGATAATTCTGCTTTCTGCGGTATATGTCTATCGCTTCGAATATGGCCGAGCGCATGGAAGAAGCGTCTGCTAGGTCTCTTCCGGCCAATTCGAACGCCGTTCCGTGGTCCGGCGAGGTGCGCACTACAGGAAGTCCTGCCGTGTAGTTCACTCCGTCGCTGAAGGCTATGGTCTTGAATGGAGACAATCCCTGGTCGTGATACATAGCGAGAGTGGCATCGAATTTCTGATAGGTGCCTAGTCCGAAGTAACCGTCAGGAGAGAATGGGCCGAATACCCTGATGCCCTCCTCGTTAGCCTCCTTGATGGCAGGAATGATGATTTCCTGTTCCTCGGTGCCGAGCAATCCGCCGTCTCCGCTGTGAGGGTTAAGGCTAAGCACGCCTATGATAGGGTCCTGAAGGGAGAAGTCCTCTATAAGCGACTGCTTCATAAGACGAAGCTTGCTCAGAATGTGCTCCTTGGTTATCTGTGCAGGCACGTCCTTAAGCGGAATGTGACCCGTCACTACGCCGAGCTTTATGCGGTTGCTCACCATAAGCATGGTGACGTCATTTACGCCGAAGGCGTTCTGCAAGAACTCTGTGTGGCCCGGAAACTTGAAGCCTTGACCCGACATCGATTTCTTGTTTATAGGACCTGTCACCAGAACGTCTATCTTCTTTCCCTTTATGTCTTCCACTGCGCGGCTAAGACAGGTGATGGCGTCTTGGGCTGCTATCGGAGTGGCAGTGCCAGGCTCCGCGAATGCGCTTTCCGGAAGGCAATCCACGATGTTTATCTTCTTAGACTTAATGCTGGAAGCATCGTCCACTACGTAGGTGTTAAGATGCTCGATTTCCGGAATGGTCTTGCTATAGAACCCGAAAAGTTTCGGAGAACCGTAAACTACGGGGGTAAACTGATCCAGAATGCGTTCGTCGCTGAGCGCCTTGATGATGACCTCGTATCCTATTCCGTTAGAATCACCCTGGGTGATACCGACTACTATTTTATTATCTTTAGGCATAATATCTATATAAGTGTTTGTTCCGTAATTACATAACCTTCATCTAAGGGAAGGTTTTCCTGATGGTACGCTTCCACGGCCAGGGTGTCGCACCTTTCATTCTCGGGATGTCCGGCGTGTCCTTTTATCCAATTGAAATTCACTCTGTGGGCTCTATATAAGGGCACGAACTTCTGCCAGAGGTCAGGGTTCTTTACCTTTACCCAGCCTTTTCGTATCCAATTCTCCAGCCAACCCTTGTTTATGGCGTTTACCACATAGGCGGAATCGGAAAATACTTCGATATGGGCGTTCTGCCATTTGATGGCTTCCAATCCCTTTATCACTGCGAGGAGCTCCATCCTGTTATTAGTGGTGCGTGCGAATCCTCCGCTCATCTCCTTTTCCTTTCCGGCACATTTGAGAACCACCCCGTAGCCTCCCGGGCCAGGGTTACCGCTCGCTGCACCATCCGTGTAGAGATATATGACGGGTCTTTCTTCCACCATTTCACAAATATAGTAAAAAATGCGGTTCACCTCGCATAAAAACGACTATAGTGCGAGGCCGAGAAATATTCCCAGAAGGCATCCGCCCACCGCGGCGCCTATTCCTAGGTTTCTTCTGGTCTCGTAGTCGGAGCGTCCCGGATTGACTGTTATGGACTTGTATTTCTTTTCGCTCGGATAGGAAATCATTATAGAATCGAAGTCGCTCCTGCTCGTTTCGAAGTAGTGTTTCGAGTTATCAAGTGGTCTGCGGTCGAAACGTATGTTCCCGTCTTTAGTAAGGGCTATGTAGAGAGTGTGGTCTTGCTGGAACTGGGATTTCTGTAGAAAGGCCATGCGCACGAAGTCGTCGGCTTCGACTCTGTCCTGTGCCTGTGAAAAGGCCGGGAGCGTCACGAAAAGCAGCAGTGCGCTAAATATCAGTGTGTAGTGTAATCTCATAAGTACCACAAAATTAATATTTTTTTGCTAAACTTGTCTTAGTTATGTATTTTTGTGTGGATAGAGGTTATGAATATATTGGTAACAGGGGCTAACGGTCAGCTCGGCAGGGAACTTCGTCGGGCTAGCCTTTATAGTAACGAGCATTTCATCTTCAGTGACATAAGTGGAACGCCCGGAGAGGAGATCGTTTATCTGGACGTGGCCGACAAGGAGGCCGTGGAACTCATCGCCGAGAGCGAGAAGATAGACCTTATCATTAACTGCGCCGCATTTACTAATGTAGACAAGTCCGAAGACGACTTGTATATGGCAGACCTCCTTAATCATCAGGCTCCGCGATTTCTGGCGGAAGTCTCTCGCGAGAGGGGAGCGCGACTGATTCACATATCCACGGACTATGTCTTCGACGGGTGGAATCATTCCATTCCTTATAGGGAAGTGGATGAGCCTCAGCCGTGTAACGCCTATGGCGCTACGAAATTGGCCGGGGAGAGAGAGGTGATAAAGTCCGGCTGCGAATACATCATAATTCGTACGGCCTGGATGTATTCGGCTCACGGTAAGAATTTTATGAAGACGATTCTAAATATCGTGCAGCAGGGCAAGTCTCCTAAGGTGGTGTTCGATTCCGTGGGTACGCCGACGTTCGCGGGCGATTTGGCCGACGCCATTATGCACATAATCGATGCTGGTCTTCTCGACAGGAAGGGGCTGTATCACTATTCTAACGAGGGAGTTGCGAGCTGGTATGACTTCGCCGAGGCAGTGTGTCGGATTAGCGGGAGCGACGTATCTGTGCAGCCGGTTCTGGGAGAAGAATATCCTACGAAGGCTCGCCGTCCGTCCTATTCCGTGCTGGACAAGTCTTTGTTCAAGTCTACTTTCGGCGTGGAGATACCTTACTGGCGCGATTCCTTGGAAAAATGTATGAAAAGTCTATGAAAGTTCTAAAAACAGATATTCCGGGAGTGTGTATTGTCGAGCCTTCCGTGTTCGGAGATTCGCGCGGCTACTTTTTCGAGTCGTATAATGCGCGGGAGTTCGAATCGGCGGTGGGTGATGTCCGTTTCGTTCAGGATAACGAGAGTTTCTCGACCTACGGGGTGGTTCGCGGACTGCATTTCCAGAAGGGAGAATGGGCTCAGGCGAAGCTAGTCAGGGCCGTAAGGGGGCGTATCTGGGATGTGTGCGTGGATTTGCGGAAGGGAAGCCCTACTTTCGGCAAGTGGATGGGGGTCGAGCTGTCCGGTGAAAATCACAGGCAACTCTTCATTCCTCGTGGGCTTGCGCACGGCTTCAGCGTGCTTTCTCCCGATGCTTTGTTTCAGTATAAATGTGATAATTTCTATGCCCCCGAGTCGGCCGGCTCCATCGATGCGCTGGATGTGACGATAGGGATTGATTGGCATATAAAAGAGGAGGATATGGTGCGCTCTGAAAAGGATTTGAAAGCACCGCTCTTCGAGGCCCTGTCAGGAGATTCATTCTATGATTAAAAAGTTGATTTTGATGTTTTTGTGCCTCTCGATGTGCTGTAGGGCATATTCTCGCGTGAACGAGTGGGCGCATTTCGAGACTTATTGCCAATTCGCTCCCGCCGCATTTATGCTTGGTGCGGGACTGGCGGGCATCCGCCACGAAAACGGATTTGTCGACAGATTGGTAAACACCACTGCGACATATCTCTATCAGACGGCGCTGACCTATCCTTTCAAATGGACCATCAGGGAGAAGCGTCCCGACGGAACAGCCTATAATTCATTTCCTTCGGGACATACGGCAGCTACGTTTGCCGGTGCCGAGATGGTGCGTATGGAATATGGTTGGGGCTGGGGAGCCGTCTTTTATGCCAATGCCGTCGTGGTCGGGACTATGCGCGTCGTACACAGGCGGCACTGGTGGTGGGATGTAGCCAGTGGAGCTGCGCTTGGCGTGGTCAGTGCACATCTGGGACGCATAACTACCGATAATCTTAAAGTATTCATAAGTCCAAGCAGCGTTTCGCTTACCTATTCGTTTTAGCGTTTTATTCGGATTTTTTTATATATATTTATGAAAAAATTCCGGCTATGCGCTTATCGAATATTTTTCGGGCTATTTTGCCCCTTTTTGTAACAGCCAATTCCTATACGACCCCGGTGGCTTCTGCTTCCGAGGCCGTTCGGCGTCCTAAAGTGGCACTGGTACTTTCCGGGGGTGGCGCGAAAGGCGTTTCCCACGTAGGTGTGATTCGTTACCTTCGCGAGGTGGGCATTCCTATCGATATGGTGGTAGGTACCAGTATGGGTTCCATCGTGGGGTGTATGTACTCGCTTGGCTACAGTGACGAGCAGATGATAGAGATAATCTCGGCGATGGATTGGCCATATTATATGGGAGATGGAGTCGAGAGAAACGAACTGTCTTACAGGGCCAAGTCCGACTATGACCGTTATTCGGTGACCCTGCCGTTCGGAACCAAGGAGTTCCTGAACGACGAATTGAACCATTTGAAAAAGGATAAGGGTCTGGCGAAGGACTTGATAACCAGTGTTATGCCGAGTGGATTGATTAGCGGTAATAACATCTTGAATCTTTTCTATAACCTCTGCGTGGGCTATACCGATCCTATCGACTTCGATGATTTGCCGATACCATTTGCCTGCGTGTCTACGAACATCGTGGATGGTACGGCCAATATCCATCGCAGTGGTATCCTGCCTTTGGCCATTCGCGCGAGCATGGCCATTCCAGGAGTATTCGCTCCTGTCTATAACGACACCCAGGTGCTGGTTGATGGAGGCATTAAGGATAATTTTCCTACGGACATAGCCAAGCAGATGGGCGCCGACATTATCATCGGCGTGAACTTGTCCATAGAAAAGGAGAAGGACCCTGAGAAACTGCGCTCGCTGATGGTACAGATAGATCAGTTTACAAAGATTTTCACTACGAGTAATCTCGAATCGAACAAGTCGCTTTGCGATGTACTCATCTACCCTGATATGACCGGCCATACTTCGCTGGATTTCAGTAAGAAGAATATAAAGCAGGTGATTCAGATGGGTTACGATGAGGCTAAGAAACACGCTAGTGAATTGCAGGACATTCACGATTTTCTGGCAGCCTATGGCCCGACGAAGCAGCAGTATAAGGCTCTGCGCGTGCAGCCTATAGTGGGAAGTAAGTTTCGTCTGACCCAAATCACCATGCCCGGACTTAGCGATGGTGACAAGGAGTGGCTCATAAAGCAGAGCGGACTGGTAGTGGACGAGGATGTGACTCTCGAGAGGCTCGACGAAGCAGTGTCAGTATTCTATGGCACGAAAGCTTATTCTGTAGTGCTTTATGTAGTGAAGAAAGACCCGAACGAAGACGGTTATATGGTAGAATTTCACTTGACACCGGAAAAACCTCACTCTTTGGATATGGGATTGAGAGTGGATTCGCACGATGCGGTGCAGTACGTATTACGTATGGGATTTAACGAAAGAATATTGTATGGCCTGCAGGGAGAGTTTTCCGCCAAGGTGGCTTATAATCCTTCGGCTAACGTTACTATTTCGCTTATGCCTAAGGTTATGCCTCGTTTGAGTTTATCTTACGATGTGTGCAGAAGAGAGACGGATTTGTATACGGACGGCTTGCTCACCGACAATTATCGCTACGTGGACCAGCGTTTCCAGCTTTTCTTCTCGGAGTATATGCTTAGGAACCTGCACTTCCGTCTGGGTACGAAGTACGAGAGGATGAGTTTCCTTCGAGCGATGTCGTCTTACTGGGAGACTTCCATAGATTCGAAGATGAGACCTATGCGTACCTTTGGACTTATCGCAGAGGGCTACTATGATAATATGGACGATATCTATTTCGCTAACAAGGGTATAAATGCATCTATTCGCATAGGACAGAATCTGTGGCACTTCCGGGACAAGAGCACGGACTTCCGTCCTTTCACAGTGGTTAATCTGTCTTATAAGCAGGTATTTACGCTTAATGACAGGTGGGCCTTAATGCCGCAGATTTACACTGCGCTTAATTTCGACAAGCAGTGCAAGTGGTCGGAGGAGGAGTTCCCGTCGAACTATGGCGAGGATATGGCTCTCGGTTTCTATCCTGTCTATCGTCAGAAGATAGGTGGCACGCACCCCGATTACGACTTCCAGGGACAAGTGCCTTTCGCCGGAATGTATCACACTCTCGTCGTGGATAATGCGCTGGTGGCCCGTGTCGACACTCGTTTCGACTTGAAGAGTAATCAGTTTCTTACTCTTAAACTGAATTATGCGAGAGCTGCCAGTCAGGACTATCTTTTCACGGATAAGGTGACCACTCCTTCGGGACAGGTTTATTACCTTAATGGCTTGAACTATTTCGGTACGGCGCTGGAGTATGCCGTGAACACGAGAGTAGGACCTTTCACCGTGGAGGTGGGTTGGAACAACGTCACCGAAAAGTTCGGTGCGGCATTCTCTATAGGTAAATTCTTCTAATCCTTCTTTAAGAAGAGGATTGCCATGAGCGGAAGGGCTATGATGGCCATCGTGGCGCTTATCGGAAGATATATGCCGAAGTTAACGTATTTTACTACCAGATAAGTAATTAAAAGGAGCGCTATCCCTATCCCGGAAGAGATGAGATAGTGCTTTTTTATATCGGTATCCTTACTTAGGATTCGACTCAGGTTAGGTACTCCCAGGGAGATGAATCCGATGGGTCCGCATATACTCACCGAGCTGGTTACCAGGCACATAATCGAAAGCAGCTGGAGGGCTTTGAAATTGGCCGAGAGCTCCGTCTCTTCCTTGAAGTGGGCGGTGAGTTTTGGCGCCGAGCAGATGGCGGCGATGATTCCCACTGCGAACAGTGCGAGCGAGAAGATTATGTCCGGGGTAGTGACTCCTTCCAGGCGGAAATTGGCAGCTCCCCAGAGGTAGTATTGCTTGAGGAGCTCTCCGTTCGGGGCATTGGTGACCACGATGGTGCCGAGCGAGCCGATGAAGGTCCCGAAAAGGATTCCGAAGGTGATGAGGTGCTGGGTATTGACCTTTAGGGTTACGAAATAGCAGATGAGGGTGCAAATCAGCGTGCAGATGAAGCTGCCGACCGTAAGTGAGCACCATCCGCTCATAGTGGCGGCCGCTGCGCCCAGGCACGCTGCGCTTCCGAGGCCGAGGCTGTAGACGTCTCCGAGCTGGTTGCGCCAGAGGTATTGCATTTGAATGCCCCCTACCGGCAGGGCTATTCCGCTGAGGATGACATAAAGTAAACTTAGCATAGTGAATTATTCTCGTCGAGTTGCTGTTTTAGAAAGTTTTCTAGAGTGCTTTCGTCGGGTAACTGTAATTGGTAAGTAGAAACGAATAGTTTGTTATCCATTCCGGCTTTGGCATATTCAACCATTTTCTTTCCTTTTTTTGTGCAGAGTAGAAGTCCGACCGGAGGGTTGTCGCCCGGTTGCATTTCGTTTTCTTTCCAATATGAAACATATGAGTTGAGTTGGCCGAAATTTTCATGCGAGAAGGCCTCGTTCTTAAGTTCCACAATGAGAGTGAAGTGACCGATTCTATTGTAAAAAACCAGATCGGGAAAGTAATAGTCATCATCAATGATGATTCTTCGCTGACGTGCTTCGAAGCACATTCCTTTTCCGAATTCCAGAAGGAACTCTTGTAAATGTTTGATTAGTGCGTCTTCAAGTTCGGATTCCATTACAACTTCCTGTGCGTTTAAACCGAGGAATTCAAAGGTGTAGGGTTCGCGGATTTGCAGTTGAACGGAGTCGCTACCGTTTTTGTAAGGTGACAGACATTCCTCAGGATTTTTGCTTAGCCCGATGCGGATGTGCAGATTAGTTTCTATTTGACGGCGTAGTTCCCTTACCGACCAAGTGCAGCGCATACATTCTTGCTCGTAAAAGTAACGGACCAGTGGATCGTTAATGGACAGCAGTTCTCTGATGTGAGAGAATGATAACTTGCTAATCAGTGTTTCCGGCGATGATATGAATTGGTGCGACGATGTCGCACCAATTCTCTCTGAAATGGGCACGGGGGTAGCAAAGAGGTTGGACATCTGAGGGTAAAGTCTATAAAACGACCTTGAGAGTTTGAACGTCGTAACTGTCAACCCCGGTTTGCCAACTCTTACTTCAAGTCGTTTTAGTAATTTGTCGCCATACTGGGCCTTATCTTTACCTTTTTGTTCAAATTCAACGATGTAATAGCCAATTAACCAGTTTCTCATAGTAAGCATACGGTTAATTGCTTTCAGTGCAGAAGCTTGTGATGCTTCGTTGGTCGCTTTGACGGCTTTTACAAGCTCGTCAAATGTAATCTCCTTCTTCTTGTTCCAGTTTAGGACTTCCAGACTCTCTCCTTCGTACAGATACGTAGGCTTATCAATTTCTTTCATTGCATATTGTCTTTTTGCAAATATAAATATAATTCTATTAGTGTGAAAACTTCCTTTTGGGGGTATTCCAAAGTTGAACTATAAATATCGAAGATTTATTCGTATATTCGTAGGCTCTATGAGAAAGAAATTGGTCATACGGATGATAGGTATTTCGCTGCTTCTGGAGGCGGCGATGATGTTCATCTCTGCTATAGTCGCCGCGCATACGGGAAGGGACGACAGTTTCGTTCCTCTTCTTTTTTCCGGACTTATAGTGGGCATCTTCGGGGCTTTCCCCCAGATTTTCGTAAGGGACCATTCTACTGAGAAACACAGGATTACCATTAAGGAGGGTTATTATATAGTAGTGGGCTCGTGGCTTTTTGCCTGTTTTTTCGGCATCATTCCATATCTAATGTATGGAGGGGAGTTCACTTTCATAAATGCCCTTTTCGAGAGCGTATCGGGTTTTACGACTACGGGGGCTTCGATTTTGAATGACATAGAGGGACTTCCTCCGGGACTTCTTTTCTGGCGTATGTCTACGGCTTGGATGGGAGGTATAGGAATTGTGGCTTTATTCTCGCTCGTCCTGCCTCCGAATTCCGGTAATGGCGCCGTGTTGACAGGTGTGGAGGTGTCCGGGATAGCGCGTGACGATGCGTCTACGAGGGAAAAGTCTTTGGTCAAGATGATGGTGACGGTATATCTGTCGCTGACTATCATTTTTATTTTCACTTTCAGGCTATGTGGTATGCGTTGGTTTGATGCCGTGGCTCACGCTATGGCCACTGTCTCCACTTGTGGCTTTTCTACAAAGAATGCGAGCATCTTAGCTTTTAACAGTCCGCTTTTAGAGGTCGTGATGTCAATATTTATGCTGGTGTCCAGTATAAATTTCTGTCTTGTCTATTCGGTCTTTACGAAAGATAAGCAGAAGAATATGTTTCAGAGCGAGGTATCTCGTTCTTATATGGCTGTGGTCGGCGTGTGCGTGCTTGTCATCAGTGTCTTTCTTTTCTTTACCGGAAGCTATCCGAGCTTCGGGGAGAGCGTACGTAAGGCCTTGTTTCAGGTAACGTCATTGGCCAGTACAACCGGGTTTGCTACGGCAGACACTAACCTCTGGCCTCCGGTCTGCATCGTCATTCTGATAGGCTGCTCCGTGGTGTGCGGATGCTCGGGCTCTACTTCCGGAGGTATGAAATTCGATCGTCTGCTGGTTTGCTACAAGTCCATCAGGGCCCATTTGAATTGCTTGGTGAACCCGTCTCAGGTAAATATGGTGAAGGTAGACGGGCGCCCTATAAGTGAGCGAAGGGTCTCTGACTCTAAGACTTTTATGGCTATTTTTATGTTCCTGATAGCCATAGGCGCGATTATCAACACTGCTTTCGGAATGGATTTGGTAAGTGGTTTTACGGCGAGCATTGCATCTTTAAGTAATGTGGGGCCTGGATTCGGTACTGTGGGCTCGATGAGCAATTATTCGCAACTGCCCATAATCCTCAAGTTCAATTGTACCTTTCTTATGCTGCTTGGCCGTCTGGAAATATTCTCTTTGTTTTATGTCATAGGCTTTAGAAATCGCAAATAGGTATGGACGTGCAGGGTATATTAGGGGTGTTTGTGGAGTCGCTGAAGGTGTGTGCTTTCGTGGGGGTGATGATGACTCTCATCGAGGCGCTGAATCTCGAGTCGCACGGAAGCATTTTTCGTGCGGTGCGTAAGAGTCGTATAGGCCAAGTGGGGCTCGGTGCGGCGCTTGGCATTATCCCAGGGTGCGTGGGCGGCTTTGCGGTGACTTCGCTTTATAATCACGGATTGCTTAGTTTCGGGGCGTTGGTGGCGATGATGATAGCATCTTCGGGCGATGAGGCTTTCGTGATGTTATCTATGTTCCCGCGTAAGGCTCTGTGTATTATGGGATTCCTTCTGGTTCTCGCTTTCGTGGTGGGTCTTTTCGTGGATAGGATGAGAATTAATGAGCATCAGTGCGACGACATAGACATATCACCTGACGAGGATGCGGAGCATTGTCATCACCATCGTACATTCAAGTCTTTTATGAAGGAGAGCGTGTGGCATCACGTGGTGCTCAAACACCTTCCGAGGGTGTTTGCGTGGACTTTTTCCGTGCTGCTCTTGATTACTTTCTTAGGGAAGTATGTGGATGTCGAGGCTTGGATTAGCGACAATACGGCTTTGATGATAGTGCTTGCCGCTTTGGTGGGAATTATTCCGGAGTCGGGGCCGCATCTTATCTTCGTGACGCTTTTTGCTCAGGGAGTTTTGCCGCTGCCTGTGCTTTTAACGAGTTGTATTTCGCAGGATGGCCATTCGGGGCTTCCGCTCTTGGCCGAGAATAAGAGAAGCTTTTTCGTCGGAAAGGCCATCAACGTGGCTGTCGCCATTCTCATCGGATTCGTGGCGATGTGGATTTTCTAGCGTTCCGCAATTCTACGCTTTATTTCCTATGGTTAATCGACATAAATAGGGTCGTGCTCATCGCACCTGATGCCGAGGCGAAGACGACAGTTACCTTTTCGGGTTTCTGCACAGGGGTCACGATGTAGAATGGGGTGGTACCACCGGAGTTTCCCCGTTGTTTTCTTTAGTGCAGCCCGCTGCCACAAAAGCGGCAGCGGGCTGCATTAAACAGACTATTTTCTTCATTTATTTATAACCAAGTATTTTCGTCTACGACGGTGAATGAACCTAGAGAAGAACTGTCTTCCATAAGTGGAAGGCTGCTATTTCCCACGGTTACATCGACATAGATAGGGAAGTGGTCGGACGCATCGGTAATCGTTCCGCAGTTTACGCTTTTACATACCACGGTCTTGGTGACATTTACATCCGGTCCGCCTTTATAGAGAAAGATATAGTCGATACAGATCAAATTGTCCGGCTGATCCGGGTTATAAAGAGTAGCTTGATCTATTTTCGAAAGAGTTCTCCATTCTGAAGTGAAATTTACCATATCTTCGGCGTAAGGTCGGGTATTCATATCTCCGCAAAGAAGGATAGGTTTGCCTTTCTTAGCGTATTCCGTCTTCACTTTGTCAGTAATCATCTTAGCGTGCTCTGCGAAGTCGTCTGTTTCCAAGTGCGTGCCTACTATGATAAGGTCCTCGAACTCGACGAAAAGACACACCCTGTCTTCATTATAGTTAACGTCGTTTTTGATGTTCTTAAGTGAAAGATAAGCCTCGCTGACTTTTTTAAGTTTCGACTGATTATAGGTAACCATATTACCCAGATCGTTATAAGCGTTCCGGTAGTAGTATGGCCAATTCAGATTATCAGTCGCTATCGACTTTGAATCCCCACTTTTAACCTCGTTCATCACTGCGACATCGGCTTTTAGTTCTTTAGTGATGTTAGCAGTGAATTTAGGAGATGATTTAAGAAGTGTATGGGAGCATCGAGCTATGTTATAGGACATAATCCTATAGCTCTTGTCCGCCTTATAGGTGAGTGGAGCGAATTTATGAAGTTTACCTGCTACGAACGATTTCGATGATAGGATTCTGTTCATGGAACCGGAAGAAGAAGTAAACGTAACATCCACTCTGTCGGTTTTTTGAGCCGGAACTACTATGTAGAAAGGCTTCGCGGTAGAGCTTAATGCGACGTCCGGAACGGAAAGGGTATAGGTCTTCCCACCCTTAATCGCCACCTTTATGGAGGTAAGAGGCTCCGTTCCTTTCAATTGGAAACACAATACGCTCGATTCGCTCTTGAGGGTAATCTTCGAATCTGCGGTCGCAGAAGGATTATGATATGCAAGAGTCAGGGCGGAGGCATCGAAAGTACCTGCCTTGTAGGTCTGTGCCGTAGGAGTACTTCCACTTTTCGAAGCCGGATAGACCACATCGGTAATTACCCTATGGCCACGATCTCCGCTCTTGTATTCAAACACGCCCGAAGTCGAACCGGCTCCGGATTTCAAGCGAAAGACTGATGTGCCTGCATCTCCCTTTACGGATACTTCATCGCCTGTGGACCATAAGAGATTCGCCTTTCCTGCGTTTTCGATTCCTAAGGACACTTTACTGTCTTCCGCGCTTATGCCTATCACCAAGTCGTCACTGGCGGTAGAGTTGATTTCCTTAGAGCAACCCGCTGCCAAAAAAGCGGCAGCGAGAAGCAAATAACTATATTTTTTCATAGTCTCATATCATTAGTAGATGTCCAATTCGGCTACTTTCATAACGCTTGCAGCTGGCCCGGTTCCTTCATTATTCCAGCCTTTGAAGAAATGGATTACGAGATAGCGAGCATTGTATTCTTTAGAGAGTTTAATGTCCCACCATCCCTTCATGTCTTCTCCGTAATAATCAGCAATGGTTTTACCTGACGCGGCTATGTGTTTTTCTTGAGCCGCTTTATATTCATCATTATTGCAGAAACCTTTCTTGAATTCTTCTGTCAATTCTCCTTCTTTAAGGAAGGATGCGTAAACGGAGTGTGGGGCGTGGTATCCCTTACCTGGAGTTACGTTAATATCTACTCCCTGGCTGTTCTTTATTTTATAAGTGGCGGTCTTATTTGTCTCCGGACCTTTAATTCTAAGACCTTTGATGTGCTCCGTTTTTCCCAGGTCGATAATTACTTTATGTGGACCGGCCATAACAGCCGTATTATCAGCATTAAGTTTTCTTCTGAACTCCCACCAAGAGATGTCATTTCCGTCTATCATATAGTTAGCAGGTCCGAGCGGTGTCTGATCAGTCATAGCGTGTTCTCTTTCGGAGCCTATATATTTGAATGTCCATTCCGCCTTTTTACTGAGCTGCCATTCAGGAAAGCGGTGAAGGGTTCCTGCTTCGAATCTATTGCGATCCCTGGGAGTCTTTACTTGCACTGCACCATTCTTAAGGTAAACGTAAGCGATACTATTGAAGGTATTCTTACCTGCCACTGTAGGTGGAACTGAGAGATAGAAGTTAGTTGCTTGATTTTTAGATAGTTTCACCCCACCCTCGAGGCAGTTTAACGTCACGTCTACGATGCGTCCGTCTATGTGCTGCCATCTTACTGAAGTAACTATGTCGTTATCGCCAAATCCCTTAATAGGAATGCATACGATGGTGCTTAAAGGAGAAAGCTTGATAGGCTCGCTCGCTGAATTACGGTGGAAGTACATTACCGCATACTTAGGGTCGAAGCTATCTTTCGTGTAGGCTTGATTCTGTACCTTAGGAACCAGTTTGGTTACGTCCGTAATAAGAGTCTCGCTTAAAAAAGTGCTCTTAGGGTCGACAGCCGATGCAGGGTACACCACGTCGTTAATTACTTCAGGGAAAGCATCTCCGCTCACGTGCTCGAAGAGACCTTTATCCGTACCTATGCCTTCTTTAATGCGATATACGGAAATATTCTGTTTTCCTTCCACTCCCATATTGTCGATTACTGCGATTTCATCGCCCTCTGACCACACGATAGGGAATTTGCCGGCAGCTTCTGTTCCAAGTGCGGTTTTAGTAGCGTTAAGGCCGATTTCCAGAAGAGGTCTTTCTTCATTCTGGTCAGTCGGTTCGTTAGGTTTAATGTTTTCCTTTGCGCAAGCGCTTAACAAAAGCGCAGATGCTGCTAATACGAATAATTTTTTCATTACCATTCCTCCTCGCAAATAGTTAATGCCTCGATGTTAGATTCATAATTTGAGCCAGTCAGTACTTGCTCTTGGCCCGTGAGACTCACTATCGTGACGTCCGGGCTTTCATAAAGCTTTGTTTTGTTCATGTTTTATAAGTTATTATTTTATAAATAATTAATTCTATAAATTAAGTCAGGAGCAGTGTCATGATTACGGAAGTCGTCACCAGCACTAATCCGACGAGCGATTCATAAGGAATCAATTTGAGCCTTTCCTTAAGGTCCATTCCTATGGAGCCTCCCGTGGCGTGGAAAAACGAGCCGTGCGGAAGGTGGTCTATCACTGTGGCACCCGCATTAGTCATGGCCGCAGCCCAAACCGCATTCACTCCTGCGGCCAGAACCGTCTGGGCAAACGAAGCCGATGCTATGGTGGCTCCTGCCGTAGTGCTGGCCGAAGCCGCGCACATCAGGATGGACGAAATAGGAGCGAGCAACACGGCACCGCCCTCCCATCCGGCGATTAATCCTATCAGCAAATCCTTTACTGCCGAAGCCTTTATGACTCCCGCTATAGTCCCGGTTCCTACCAGAAGTACGGCTATCGGAGACATCTTCTCCAGACCGTAATTCAGGCATTCACCCGTATTTTTCCATTTTCTCGTAGCGATCAGTCCTGCCAATCCTCCTGCCGGCAATGCTATGGCCGGGTCGATGGAGATGTCGAAGATCGGACGCAGAACCATAAGAAGCACTGCGACCAGCGGCCCGGTGATGCTCGCCAGGAACGACGGCAAATCCTTCTCGTCGCGAGCACCTTCAGCCTCCTTTAGATCCGAAAATCCCTTGTCCGGAAGCATAGGGAGCACTATGAACACTAAGGCTGCCAATCCTACCAATGCCGGAACTATACCTGCCGCCATTACGGACGACAGCGGTGCATCGTAATTTTCGGCTGCGATTATCGTGTTCGGGTTAGGAGAAACTATGTTTCCGCATTTGCCGCCTCCGATAAGTGCCAGAAGTACCTTTCCTTTAGACAGGCCAAGTTCCTTTCCTATCATTATGGCGATAGGGGCTACGGTTATCACGGCCACGTCTATGAACACACCCACGCCGGTCAGTATGAAAACCGACAGGGCAAGTGCGAGAAAGACATTCTTCCGACCTGCCTTACGCACGATGGTAAGCGCTATTCTATCTGCTGCGCCGGTCTTTACCAGCACGCCCGTGAGCACGCCGGCCGCGAGAATGCGAACTATTGCAGGAGTGATGTCCTTTACTCCCGAAAACATTTCCTTTACGGTCAGCTCGAACCCCCATCCCGACAACACGCCGCTTACCAATGCTCCGAGTATCAGAGCATAGACCGGGTGACATTTCCTAAGTATCAATATAATCGCAAGCGTAAGTCCGATTGCGACTGCAAGTGCGCTATTCATAGGCCAATACCTTTTTAATGGCTTTATATATGTTCTCGCGTGCGATTTCAGGCCGCACTGCCTCGGCGTGGCTAAGCCCGGCAGGACTTACCGCCTGTATGATTTCGAATCCTCCGTCGCGAAGCAATTGCTCGTCTCTTATGGCTCCACTTACCAGTGCGACCGGGATGCCGTGGCGATGTGCCCTTTCCAGTACGCCTGCGGCAGTTTTTCCCTTAAGAGTCTGGTAGTCAGAGCATCCTTCGCCCGTAATGACGAGATCGGCATCGGCGATTATGGAATCGAACCTTATCTGGTCCAGTACCAGGTCTACACCACGTTTCAGTTCGGCTCCCAGATAGGCACGGAATGCTCCTCCGAGTCCTCCTGCAGCACCAGCTCCCGGCATATCGCTTACATCGATTCCGGTATCTTCCATTATTTTCGACGCGTAGCCGCGAAGTCTGTCTTCGAGAATCTCCACATCTTCGGGCGAAGCTCCCTTTTGAGGACCGAACACACGGCTCGCCCCGTTCTCTCCTATGTAAGGGGTGTCCACGTCACAAGCTACGGTGAATTCCATCCCACGAGCCTTCTCGAGAAAGCCATCGGCGCTTATCATTCCCATTCCGCCGTCATTAGTCGCGCTTCCTCCCAGCCCTATGAGAAACCTCTTGCAGCCCTTTTCTATGGCGGCCAGAATTAGCTCGCCCAGCCCTTTTGTACTGGTTAATAGGGGATTCCTCTCCTCTCTTTTAAGAAGGGTGAGCCCGCAAGCCGCCGCCGATTCGATTATGGCGAGATCTCCTGCCACCCCATAGGCTGCCTTTACCGGCCTTCCCAGCGGGTCTGACACTTCTGCCCATTCCATGTACCCTCCCAGTGTGTCCACCAGTGCCTCTACCGTACCTTCGCCTCCGTCGGCTACGGCCAGTTTCACGATTTGGCAATCGGGATACACCTCAGCTATGCCTTTTGACATAGCACAGGCCACTTCCGAAGAAGACAGACATCCTTTATAGGAGTCGGACGCGATGACGATCTTTCTCATACCTTGATGAATATGTCCTTTTTATACATAAAGTAAAGAATCAGATAGTTGAGCAGCAGATATGCAGCCCAGAAGATAACCTTGTCCCAGCCCTCTCCCACGATTCTGCATAGCCCTCCGCAGAAGAAGTTGACAGTGTATTTGAGGTCGAGGATCTTAGGCAGCATAAAGATGGCTATGGAATTCATACCTACCACCTTAAGTGGAAACGCCCACTTCTGATATCCCTTTACGTCTATTATCCAGTAGAAGATGGCAAGCATAGCCACGGAATAACCTCCCACCACGAGGGTAAAGGTGCTGCTCCACAACTTTTTGTTAAGCGGAATCCAGTGCGAGCCTATAAGCCCCACCACTATCAGCAGGGCAGCGGCGCCCAGCATATAGAGGGTCTTGGCATTACCGCTTTTCTTACTGTCCCTTATGAACTCTCCGGTAAAGTTGCCGAACATAGCCGTTACCACTGCCGGGAAAGTGCTAAGCAGGCCTTCCGGGTCGTAGACTCCTTCTTTATAGATCCTTCCGGGGAAGAGCATACGGTCGACATAGGCAGCTATGCTACCTTCGAGGCTATGCGGAGAAGTCCCTGCAGGAGCGTCTGGCGCCACTATGAAACTGATGGCTCCGTAGGCGATTAAGATAAAGGCTGCGATGATTATCCTTCCTCGCGGCTTGAAGTTCATATATATGATGGAGGCCAACATTCCCGCCACGCCTATACGCTCCAGCACGCTGAAGAACCTGTGCGGACCGCTCTGTAACTTAAGCAGCCCATTGCAGATCATTCCGAGGAGCACTAAGATGGCCGCTCTCTTGAACACCTTCAAGTATATCTGGCCCTGACTCTTTCCCAGTCTTTGCTGCTTGGCATAAGAATATGGGAACGACACTCCCGCTATGAAAATGAACAGCGGGAATATGGTGTCGTGATGTGTGAGTCCGTCCCAAGCCGCGTGGTGCATCTGAGTCTCCAGCCAGCACGACTCTCCGCCCGGAAACAGGCAGCAAATCGCCCGGATAAGATAGGCAAGACCTGCTATGAATAGCATATCGAAGCCTCTCAGCGCGTCAAGTGACATAAGACGCCCGTTATTTGATGGGATCTTATTCATTTAATAAGTCTGAATTGTATTTTCTCCAGATATTCTTTACGACCTTTATCTCGTCTCCGCTCTTTTCGGTAGGAAAACATTCCGTGTCGAATATCCAATTCCATTCGTATTCCTTACACTTGCGGGCGAAGGCGTCCTGATCGAACTCTCCCCAGTTTTCGAGCACGTCCTCGAAGAAAAGGGCCCACCTGTGTCTGTAATATCCATTCATCATTCCGGACCACTGCTTGCAGGCATAGTCGAAGAGCTTGCAATCTTGGTTACCCCAAGTTCCCAGCAGGTTACGCGCATTTTGCTCGTAGAGCCTAGACTCTTCCTCGGTCGTGCCCATAGCCTTGGCGCTTTCGAGCCATCTTCCCAGCAGCAATTCCTCTCTGGTCGCGAGCAGCTTGTCCATATCGGCGATGAGTGTGTCGAAGGCTTTGGAATTGGCCTTGAAAGCCTCCAGGTCGCCGTTTTGGTAGTCGGCGGCGAACCTCTGCTGAATCACGGACGCGTAGTCGGCGAGCACTTGACGGGTGATATCCACCAAATCGTAGCGGTATCCGTCGCTGTGCGAAAGGGCATCAGCGCAGGAATATAGTTTCTCCCAAGCCTTTACGAGGTCTATGCGCTCGTAGCATTTGTTAGTGTTCGTGCAGCCCTTAGGGTTCTCCTTAAAGGTAGGACGTCCCGAGATAATGGATTCGTGTCCACCGTTGTTTACGTCGTTCTCGAAGGCCGTAGCGAAGATGATTTTCCATGCTTCCACAGCCTCTGGTACGAGCTTGCCATAGCGATTAGTGGTGTAACTCTCTATGAATGAGTCTATGTCGATAGGCTTGCCCTCGTTCCAGACATTTTCCAGCATCAGTGCATAGATGATAGGAGTATGGCCAATCCCTTCGGGAGTGAGGCCTATGCCGCTCATCTTGCCGGATGACGGGTCTGCCAATGCCGCTGCCGGGTCGTTAGCTACCGAGGTGGCATTACCGGAGAGGGTGATGTTCTGCCCGAAATTGTGCAGCATGCACCACAGCCAAGGCTTGCCGAAATAGGCATTGGTTCGGCTCCAGACAGGGAATCTTTCGCTCCAGAGGTCGAGGATGAGCATCTTGTCGTCCGGAACAGCGGAGAGAAGTGCCTCTATCTGAGGGTCGTGCCAGAAGCTGCGTTCGTGATAGAACATCCATCCCTGCATTACCCACACCGCTTCCGGGTCTACTTCCGACATGGCGTGGTATACTTTCGCACTTACGCCGCTGAGATATGCAGGGTCGCTGGTAGGCGGCTCGTTCTCGTTAAAGGTGTCGGCGGTGTAGAAATGGTTAGTGCCGTAAATCTCGGTTTGTGTCTCCAAGAAGAGCTTGCCTATGGTAGAGAACATCTCTTCCGAAGGGTCCAGAACGAAAGTCTGCGGGAAGTTAACCCAATTGGTGTTCTTGAACTTGATGTTCGGGTATTTTTCCACAAGCGCAGGCGGAACGTGTCCGGTGAAGGAAGGCAGGATGGGAGTCATACCCAAAGACCTTTCCTGATAGAGAATCTTCTTCTGCAACTCTTCGTGCCTTTCCATAAAGCTCTGTGGAAGCGGGCCACCCCAACCATCCAGATTACCCATCCAGAACCAGTTGAAATAGGCAGGGCCGCTGAAGAATGTTTCCAAGTCCTTGTCCGTCAGGCCAAGCTTATGGTAAACCCTGCGCCAGATGGAGTTCTGTCCCGTGACGGCGAGGGGCATATTGATGCCGTTAAGTGCCATCCAGTCGATTTCCTGCTGCCATCTGTCGAAGTCCCACCAGCTCATACTGTAGTTAAACGTACAATAGTTCAGGTAGTAGCGGTATTTGAAAGGGGAGTGGCGAGTAGTGGTTTGCTTCGGAAGAGGAAATTTCCTCGGGAGCACGGTATTCTTACCGCACCACGTGTAGTGCCATCCGCATTCGTTCTTGAGGTAAGCGTTTAGAGCGCTTGCTACGGCTACGCCTGTTCCTCCGCAGAGAAGGACCTTGCCGTCGTGTGTGCCATAGGTGAATGACTTGTCATCGTCGCCTTCGAGTCGTATTTCGAATTCGTCGGCGCGACCTTCAGTTACTCTGTTTATCAGGGCTTTCACTGCGCAAAGCTGTTCGTTCGCAGTAAAAGTGCTCTGAGGCGATTTCACGAGGAACTCCGCCGTGGCGATAGGGTCCTCGAAGGCCTCGACCTTTCTTTCATAGCGAGACTGAATCCATTCTTCTTCCCACGCATCGGTTTCCTGAGCCGAGGTGCTGAAGAATTTCTCCAGACGCGGAATGTAATAGTCCGAGATAAGACCTGACCATAGACGCGCAGCATAGTCTTCCTGCCAGCCTCCCCAAGTAGTTATGAGACGCTTGGCATTAGATTCATATCTGTCGGCAGTCTGTTTGTCGCCGGCGGCGCGGCGTGCGCTTTCTATCCATCTGTCCAGTCTGTGGTTCGGGTGTGAAGCGAGCAGCCTGTCCACATTTTCAAGTATGGCGATGGTCTCGTGAAGTTCGTCCGAAGCCACGCTTTCCCTACCTGTCTGATGAGCCTCGAGGGCGCGAGCGTAATGTTTGTCAGCATCGGCGCTGAGCGAAAATGCTGCGAATTCTATGATGTCGTTTCTGTAAAGTTCCGAAGAGCTGCATTCAGGGGCACATTCGAGCATAAGCAGGAGTGCTTCCTTGAATTCCTCGCCTATGTTATGGCGGCTCACTCTGCGTGTGTCCGGAACTACGGTCTGCCAGAGGAAGCGAGGGTAGGAGTAGAGGTTGCTCCACACACTTTCGCGAAGAAGGCTCATAGCCTTAAGCAGACGCGCATCGTCGGAGCCGTATCTGGCCAAGCAGTAAGACCTGCACCACTCGTCTAGGTCGACCTCTTCGCTGCTCCATCCCATATCTGAAAGCAATTCGTAGACTATCTCGTTATTCTCCAGTCCTTCAGGAGCGGAGCCGAAACCTACGAGATTGCCTTTGTTTTCGTTATGTAGTGCCTCGGCGCTTGAACTTGCGTACATCTGAAGGTCTCCTGTAGGGAGTACCTTTCCTCCGAAGTTAGGCACGTAGCTGAATATCCATTTCTTTCCGTGGAATCCGTTCTGTACCTTCCAAGTCTGTTCCGTATTCCAGACCCACTTAGGATAGTCGTTACCGAGGTCGATAATTATCATTTTGTCGTCCGGAACCTCTGAAAGAAGAGCCTTTAGGCTTTCCGGATCCCAGAAATCGTGTTGATAGCCGAAAGTCCATCCTTGTGTGACCCACACTGCGTCAGGGTTTCCCGCCGCGATGGAAGAATAGATGGCCTTTCCGTATTCGGAAAGTATTCTGTGCTTTCCTTCGATGTCATCCTTATCTACGGGCAGTCTCATCTCGTTGAAGCTGTCCGAGAGGTAAAAGTCGGCTTTTCCGAATTCCTTTTCCCACTCCTCTACGAAGAGTTTTCCTATTTCCTGGAAGTAAGGAGAATCAGGGGAAAGGACGCAGGCATTGTCTTCGGCAGGGAATCCTCCCCAAGTGAGAAGGGTCGCAGCGGCATCCGGATGAGCCTTAAGGAATGCCGGCGGCACGAAGCCTGCGAAGGCAGGAGCTATAGGCTGCATACCCATAGCGCGCATTTTCTTTAAAATCTTGTGCTGCAGTTTGATTTGGCTCTTATGCCAATTGGCATCCAGCGGGCCGTCGAAATGATTCAGGTTGCCCATTCTGTGCCATGGGAGATGCGCCGGTCCGGTGAAGAATTCGTTGATTTCCTCGTCGGACAGTCCCATCTTAAGCCATACGCGTCTGGCGATGGCTTCGCTGGCTACACTTGCAAGCGGCATATTTACTCCGTGGAGTATCATCCAGTCTATTTCTTCCGACCAGCGTTCCCAGTCCCAGTAAGGGGCCGTGTATCCGAAGGTGCATACGTTTAAGAAATATCGGTACTCGTACGGGCAGGTTTGTTCTTCTTGATAGTCAGGCCAATTTGAGGGCAAATCCATTCGTTTGCCGCTCCAGCAGATCATAGAATGACAGGCCTCGCGCAGGTAACGGTCAAATGCATAGCCCATAGCGCTGGCGCTGCTGGCCTTGATCGTTAGATGTCCGTTTTGCGCATCGATGCTATAACAATCCAGCCCATTCTGTTGGGGGATTTCCACGAGCGTGAGTTCGGATGTTCTGCCTGTCTGTCTTTTGATAAGACCCCGGACCTCATCGGTCCAGGGCTTTTCACAACAGGAAGCCAGTAACAATATGCTCGAAAGTAGTATTATAAGGCTTCTTTTCATATTCTTATTCAGCAAGACACTGTACTCTTACGTCGAAATAGTTAGGTTTGAGGAAACATTCGTGTGACTTCTCGCGGTCGAGGCAGGTAAACCCGTTCTCTGCGGTAACTATTGCGAATGAATCGTCGAACAATTGAACTATCTGAAGAATACCATAGTAGTACTCGAACTTGTCGTCAGCGACCTTAACCTTGCTACGCATTACTACATAGTCACCGGCCTTGAAGTTCTCTGCCATATCCTTCTTTGCTGAATCTCCACCGTCGGTGTAGCGACGAATGAATGTCTTGTTAGGAAGTGATGTAGGTTCCTCCTCTACTCCGAGAGTTGCGCTATCCATAACCTGCTGGATCTTTGAAAGGTTGTATACGCCCTTAACGCGATCGAGCTCAGTTACGCACTGGCTAGGAATGTTGATGAAGAGTGAGTCTACGAACTTGAAGGTTTTCTCGTCGTAATCCTTTGACCAAGAACCGCGGATGATGGTCATACCGAAATCGTCGATGTTCTCATCCTTAATCATATGATCATCCACTTTGTAGAGGTCGCACTGTCTTCCGGTAGTACCTCCACCCAGAGATGAAGCCTTGCATCCGGAGAACATAAATCCTCTCTGGCTGCCGATGTATTTTCTTTCAGCAGTGTTCTGGAGACAGTTCAACCAGCAGAAGCTGAGCTTCTCTCCGTCGCGCTCGCGAGCCTCGGTAAGGTTCAGCACGTGCTTAACCTCGTCACCGACCTTTACGCCGAGCATAGAGAAGAATGAAGGAGTCTCTGAACCTTTGCCTGTGAATTCTACAGGGAAGAGATCAGGAGTGTTCACGTGGTTCTGAACGATAGAGTCGGCCTGCATGCAGAGAGCGTCGTTAGCATAGAAACCGATCTTTCTTTCAGGAGCATTGATGGCTTCGATAGGGAAAGAGAAGTCCTTAGACTTGTCACCTGCGCTGAGAGTAACCTTAATCTCCACGGCATCGCGTGAATCGATGAATACCATACCTGAGATCTTGTCGCCTTCGATCTTGAGCTCCTGCTCAGAACCTGCGTTCTCGGCATCCTTAACTGTCATAGCGATAGCCTTTTCGATGGCAAGTGAAGAAACGGCCGTTCCTTCCAATTCTACAGGCTGTCCGTAAACTACGGTTCCAATAGGGTTAGCAAGAGTGAATTCTGCATCCAGAACCTTCTTTGCATCGTCGTTTTTGTCACAAGCTGTGATAGCGAAAGCTGCAGCAGCTGCGAGAATAAATAATGATTTTTTCATAACAATTTTGAGTATTTAGTGATTAATTAATGTAAAACAATAGTCGATTTGACAGGAAAATGGTCTGAAAGACCCGGATAGCGGGTGATTCTCTCAGTTTCCAGCAACTCAGCATCCTGAATAGGACGAGCATAGATGTAGTCTATCTTTATGCTCGGCTTCACGGTGCTGTAAGTGAATTCGCGGTTAGTGCAGTCCAGCCACTTCTCGCGCAGCTTGCCCATCTCCGGTGAATCAGGCTTGGCATTCATGTCTCCGGCCAATATTACCGGGTACGGGTTTTTCTTCATAAGTTTGTTTATGAAGTCAACCTGCTCGATTCTAATTTCTTCCGATGACACCTCCAAGTGAGTGCTTGCTACGGTTATGATTTTTCCCGTCGGCAGCTCGATGTCAGCAATCAGAATGCTTCTCTGCTCGGCCTTGCCCTTGTTAGGGAGAAGGACGCGCTCGGAGCGAATGATAGGGTAGCGGCTCAGTAGACCGATTCCGTAGTAGCCTTTCTTGTAGTTGATGGATTTGCCGTAGAGTCCGAACATCCCGGTGCTCTGCGCCAGAACATTCACGAACTTCACTCCATTCTGCTTAGGTGCACGTTCGCGGTAGGTAGCCCAGTCACATTCCTGGAGCATTACCACGTCCGGTGCTTCCGCTGCGATGGCTTCCCCGATTTCCTCCATAGATGCCAATTCCCCGAAACGGAGGTTATACGACATCACTTTCAGAGTGTCCTGGGCTCCGGCATACAAACAGCACAAGAGAGCGATGGTAGTAATAATGATTCTTTTCACTTTTTAATATAATTTTTCAAATAATATTTTCACGTATTCTATTCCGTCGTAGGACTGTTTTTCAAATCCGCGGTTTACATAGCCCGGCTGCAGAAGCGTGTAGAAGGTCTTCCCGTTCAGAGTAGTGTAGTCGAAACGCATACTCAGGGCCTTGCCCTCGGCAAATTCCTTCAGTGCCTTAGGGTCGCCGTCGCAGTATCCGTAGACTACTGCATCGCCGTACATTGCGCTCTTCTTCGAGTTTACTACCGATGCCAATTGCTCTTTCGAAGTGCAGGTGACATTGTAGAAAGTGATGCTTACGGCGGTGTTAAGGGCAGTGAGGATGGTAGGTCCTCCGAAAGGAGTGCCGTCACATTCTCCGTCGAATCCGCTTATGACATAGCGTGTCAGGAATCCTGTTCCCAGATTACCCGAAAACGAAGTGGCTCCTTTCTGAAGGAAGAATGGAAAACTCTTCGCCGCAATGGCAGCCTCGACTATCTCGGTCTGTTCTCCTGGAGTGTATTTCACGTTGTCGAAGACATAGACCATTGGCCTCTTTCCGCTTGCCCCTAAAATGTGGCTGGCGGTTTTAGAAGATGCGGGCATGGCGCTGAAATACTCCACTGCAAATGTGTTCGACGACACCACGTTCTCCGGTGCCTGAGGAATTACGAATTCTTCCGGATTCGGCTTTTCCGGTTCCGGCTGAGGCTCATCGGTCTTGCCGCATGCTCCAGCCAGGGAAAGCATCATTAAAAGTGCTATGTATCTATTCTTCATATTTTACGTCCGCTACTATGAAACAATGGTCCGAAAGCTTCGGCAGGGCCAGTATCTTATAGGATGAGCAGCTCCATTTGCCCTTAGGGAAGCCCATGACATAGTCAAGCTGCTTGGCCGGTTTCTCCGAAGGAATGGTATATCCGCTTCCTGCGCCTATCTCCTGCCACTTGATTCTGGCATAGTCGATAGGACCGCTTTCCGGAGTGCTGTTGAAATCGCCTATGAGCAGTGTCGGAGTCTCCTTGTCTTCGAAAATCTTGGCATTTACCAGCGCGATGTTCTGTGTAGTGATGTCGGCCGATTCGAGTGCCAAGTGAGTAGAGGCTACGCGGATTTTCTTTCCGTTAGGAAGCATTACGTACACCCATCCGGTAGCGCGGTCCTCGCGCGTGCCCTTGATGACTGCCAATTGCTTTTGAACCTTATAGAAAGGGTATTTGCTGAGAATCGCCACACCGAAACCGCCTCCCTGATAGGAAATGGACTGACAGAAGTATGGAAACATTCCGGTAAGCTGGGCGAGTTCTCCCAAAAAGTCCTGTCCTCCGTTTCTCCTCGTGTAGTGGTCGACTTCCTGAAGGCAAACGAAATCCGGACGCTGCTCGTTTATGACGTCAGCGTAAGGCTGGGCTTTATGTGAAGCTCTTTCGCCGCCTTCCCTTATGTTCATACTCATCACCCTGACTTCCTGCGCATTGAGCGAGAAAGTCAAGGAAATGAGACATATTATCGTCAGTATTCTTTTCATTTTAATTCCAGCCTGGATTCTGAGGCTTGAGGTTTGGATTCAACTGCATCTGTGCAAATGGGATAGGGAAGAGGTAGTTCTTCTTCGGGTCGAATTTGCGTCCTTCCTCTATGAGAAGGTAAGATTCGCCGTTCACTGTCTTCCAAGTGAGAGTGTTCAGTTGCACGCGGGTGCGAGACTGGTCTATCCAGCGCTTGTTTACGCCGAGGAGGTCTTGGCCGAACACTTCGCCCATCTTCCAGCGTTTGAGGTCGAATGGACGCATACCCTCGAAGAAGAGCTCGACTTTTCTCTCGCGTCTGATTTCGGAGAGCATATCAGAGCCTGCAGGGATATTGTCAAATGTAAGGTGTACCATTCCCACTCTGTCGCGAAGCAGGTTGATGCTCTTGTCGAGGTCTTCCTGTGTAAGGTCACCCTTCATAAAGTGTGCTTCGGCATAGTTGAGAAGCACCTCGCCGAGTCTGAACATCACGATGTCGTTATCGTCGTGTCCTACATAGTAGGAAGTGGAAATCTCGGCATATTTGCGTGTGTAGTAGCCTGAGTAGGTCATACAACCGTCCTTCGAGTTGTCGAACTTAGGATAGGTGAAGATGCTCTTGTCCGTGCTGAGAAGGTCTCCGCTGTTACCTGCGTTCCATTTCGTGCCCGGAGACATAATGGACTGTTTCATGCGAGGGTCTCTGTTCTCGAACACTTCCTCGTAGGAGTTACAGGTCTTAGGGTCCCAGATGGTACCGTCGGTATTGAGGTAAGACTCTATCATGCTGTTTGTAGGCACCCATCTGGCGTAGTCGTTGTCTACCCATACCTCTCCCGTCAGGTTGTGCGAGGTGCGAGCGGATTGGCCCAAATCGTAGTTGAATACCTGAGCGAGGAGGACTTCCTTATTGTCGGCATTTCTGGAAGCGCGTCCGGTGTAGTTGAATAGGTTGAAATAGTCTTCGTCCGGATGGCCCGTAGAGTAGAGCTTGTGATATTTACTGCCCATCACCTTCTCGGCTGTCCTGATGGCATCGTCCCACATTTCGTTACAAAGATAGATGCGGGAGAGAAGCGCGTAGGCAGCAGCTTGTGACACGTGTCCGAATTCGGCAGATGCTGCAGGAATATACTCAGGAAGTGCACCGAGGTGGTTTTCCAAATCTTTAGTGATGTTCTTTATGATCTCGGCCTTAGGGTCTCTTCCTTTGAATACGTCAGGAGATTCTATGTTCAATTCGCTTGTGATGTAAGGAACGTCTCCCCAGAATTCGGTGAGTACCCAGTAGTTGAATGCCCTGTAGAAATAGGCTTCGGCTGCGAACCTTTCGAGAACTTCGGGTTTCACGGATTTGGCGCGAGTGTAGTTGTTCAGGAAGTAGTTCGTACGTCCTATGCAATAGTAAGCATTCTTCCAAGCGCTGTTAAGCTGTGGAATATCTGTAGCGAGGTTACCTCCGCCGATGGTTCTCCACGCAGTGGTGACCGCCCACGGGTTACAGTCTGCTTGAATCTCTGTCTTGTTCAGCCAGTCCTTTCCCATAAATGAGCTCGTGAACGAGTAAGCTACGCTTCTTACGTGAGCTTCCGTCTGCCAAAAGTTGGCGTCTGTGAGTGTATCCTCCGGCATCCTATCCAGGAATTCGTCGTTACAGGATACTAATGCAGTGAGAGCTGCTATGATTGCTATATACTTTTTCATCGTCTGTTACTTAAAGAGAATGTCGATACCGAATACTACAGTCTTGATCTGAGGATAGTATCCTCCCTTCGAAACAGGGGTCTCAGGATCGTAAGACTTGAAAAATTTAGTGAATGTCAAGAGGTTGTCGCCTGATACATAGATTCTTGCCTTTTCCATTCTAATCTTTGACGCCATTCTTTTAGGAAGTGTGTATCCTAACTGGACGTTCTTGAGTCTCAGGTAAGACGCATCTTCGAGCCAGAATGTAGAGAATGTGTTCTGGTTAAATCCTGTGTTATAGGTGAGGCGAGGGTAGGATGCATTCGGATTAGGATTACTTACGATGTTGAATCTATCCAAATGGCATTTCTGCGGATAGGCAGCCATGTCCTGAAGGGCGTGTCTTGCAGTTCCAGTTAGGTAACCGTCGCATTTGCCTACTCCCTGGAGTACGAAGCTGAAGTCTATGCCCTTGTAGCCGAATTCTCCCTTGAAGCTATAGGTATATCTAGGAATGTTGCTTCCTATGACTGTCTTGTCGTATTCAGGAGAGATACGTCCGTCAGGCTTGCCCTCAGGTCCGTCGAGGTCCTTGTATTTGATGTCACCCGGCTGGTATGTGTTTCCGACTACTACCGGGATCTTAGGAAGGTTGTAGTTATTGTGCTCAGGGTCGTTGATCTTGAAGTCGTTTCCGACCATAAGTCCGTCGGCGATGTAGCCGTAGAATGCGTCGATAGGGTAGCCTACTTGGCGTATCTGGTTGCCGCTGAGGTCAGGAGCGTTGCCGCCGAGGCTGGTGATCTTGTTCTGGACGTCGGAAAGATTGGCCGATAAGCCATAGAAGAAGTCGCCGACCTGGTCTTTCCAGTGGATGTCGATTTCCCAACCCTTGTTGTTTACGGTTCCGGCGTTCTGCTCCGATGGTCTCGCACCGATCTGCGCAGGATAGTTGAGCTGAAGGAGGATGCCTTCGGTATCCTTTGTGTACCAGTCGAATGTGAATCCGAGCCTGTTCTTAAGCATCATCAAGTCGAAGCCGAAGTCAAGCATCGTGATGGTCTCCCAGGAAAGGTTAGGATTGGCCAGTCTGGACTGAACATAAGCGGTGGTAGGGTTAGCTCCGATGAGGGAGATGTTGTTGTCGCTGCTGTCGAGAGCGTTGAGAACCGAGAGGTAAGGGTAGTTCGACGAACCTACGTACTGGTTACCGAGCTTACCCCAAGATGCTCTGATTTTAAGGTTGTCGATATATGTTCTGGTAGGTGCCATCCATTCTTCTTCCGAGATTCTCCAAGCGCCGGAGAACGATGGGAAGAGACCTCCTCTGTGGTCTTTGTGGAAACGTGAGGAAAGGTCGTAGCGAAGGTTCACTTCCAGAAGGTATCTTTCGTCGTAGTTATATGAAAGACGTCCGAATCCTGAGCGGATGGCCCAGCTGGAGTAGTTCGCGTCGTTACTCATAGTGGATGCGTCTCCGAGGTTCAGCGTAGGGTTGTGCTCCGTGAGCAGGTTATTACGGCTGGCTTCGAATTTATGATATTCGTTCCATTCCTGAGACATACCGGCTACACCTGCGAAGTTATGCTTTCCGAGGTTGAAGTCGAAGTTAGTCTGAAGGATGAGTGACTGCTGAAGGTCGCGGATATCTCTGTTCGTAAGAGAGTTAGGACTCTGCGCGATGTGTGTGGAACCGTCTTCCGGGTTAGTGAAGGTGATGGTCTTTCTAAGCACGTCCACGAATCCGTTTCGCGAGTTGACGTTATAGGTTCCCGTTATGTTCCAGCCCTTGATAATGTCTACCTTTACTGTATTATGCAGGTTTATGGTTTCGTTAAGGGTGTTGACATGACCTCCGTCTACTAGTGTGGCTACAGGGTTAGTGTTACCTCCGCCGTATGCCCAACTGCCGTCTGTGTAGCGTATAGGGGCGTTCGGAGCGATTCGCATAGCCGTATAGATGGCACCGCCGCCGCTTGACAGGGAATTCACAGGGGAGTTTACGTTACTGTTAACGTAGCTCACGTTAGTCGTGAAGTTCACGCGGTCGAGGATGGTGGTGTTCAACTTGATACGGAAGTTATGTCTCTTTTCTCCCGTAGTCGAGCCTACGGTAAGACCTTCCTGGTCGAAGTAGCGGTAAGTGGCCATATAACCCAGCTTGCCGGCCTTTCCGTTAATGCCAAGCGAGATGTTAGACTGAGGAGCGGTCTTTCTCATTACTGCGTTAACCCAGTCCGTATTAGCGAAGTAGTTAGGCGCTGAGCCTGTTCTTACTTTCTCGAAGTCGGCCTCAGACCAAGCTGCAGGAGTACCTACGTTCTGACGGGCCTCATTATCCAATGTCATGAATTCGATGGCGTCGCACATCTCCGGAAGACAGGTAGGAGACTGAATGCCATAGTAAGCACCGAAGCTTATGGTCGGCTCCTGGGCTGCTGCCTTCGAAAGGGATTTGGTGGTGATGAGAAGCACGCCGTTAGCTGCGCGGGCTCCGTAGATGGCCGATGAAGCTGCATCCTTTAGAACTGACATAGACTCGATGTCGTCCGGGTTCAGCGTCGAGAGATCGCCTTCTACACCATCGATGAGAATCAGAGGATTGGCATTGCCAATCGTACCGATGCCTCGAACTCGGATGGTGGTCATCGATTCGCCCGGCTGACCGCTTGGGCTGACTACCGTAACGCCCGGGAGCATACCCTGGATGCCGGAACTGAGGTTCGAGATAGGCCTTGAAGCCATATCGGCAGTGGTAATCATAGACACGGCACCGGTGAGGTTCACTTTTTTCTGAACGCCGTAACCGACTACCACAGTCTCTTCGAGAAGCTGTACGTCAGGTTCCATGGCGACGTCGATGGAGCGTCTTCCTCCGAGGATCTCGGTCATATTGCCATATCCTATGCAGGAGAAGTTAATGGTCTGTTCCTTAGATGGTTTGCGTGGAAGGTCTATGGAATAGTTACCGTCGACGTCGGCGATGGTTCCGTAGGTCTTTCCGTCCATTTCTATGAATGCCGTCGCACCTACCATAGGTTCTCCCATTTCGTCGGAGATGTGTCCCTTGACCGTGAATGTGTCCTTCGTCTGCTCCGAAGGATTTTCCTTAGGTATGACGATGCTCAGGATGATCTTCTTTTTGTCGAATTGGCAGTTTACATTAGGAATAATCTGAGATAGGATCTGTGGGATGGTCTGGTTCTTGACATCCACAGAGACGAGCTTGGTGTCGTTTATCTCAGTGTTGTTGTAGAAAAAAGCGTATTCCGTATTCGATTCGATCTCATCCAGAACGGCTTTGATGGTAACGTCGTTCATCTTAATGGTGAGCTTTTCCGTCTGCGCCGAACCTATGGTTGCAGTACAAAGCAAAAGCACCACGGAGATGAACGTGGTAAGTTTTTTCCCTTTGAGTTGCATAATTAATTATTAGTATATTGTTATTTCGTTTCCGTTAATGGTGTATGAGCAACCGGCTATTCTCGATATGGCGTTCAAGATTTCCGGAATCGGTTCCTGGCGAACGGTAAGTGACAGGTGCTCTTCTGCCACGTCGCCACGGAGCTTTATCTTCACGTGATACCAGTGTTCGAGGTTAGTCGCGATGTCTTCAAGTGTGGCATTCGCAAACTCGAGCCTGTCTTTCGTCCAGGACAGGTGGTTTACGACTTGTACTTTTCTATGGTCGGTGTGTCCTGTCAGAGGGTCATAGGTAAAGGCCTCTCCGGGAAGTAGGGTGGTAGACTCGAACATAGGGGAGCTGACTGCTACTTTCCCGCTTTCGAGGAACACGCTGGTAGGTCCATCTTCATAGGCGCTCAGAGTGAATCGGGTACCGAGTACTTTCACGTCGTATTCCGATGTACTTATTATAAAAGGATGCTTGGCGTCTTTTTCGACATCGAAATAGGCTTCTCCGTCGAGGGCCAGGCGTCTGTTCTTTCCTTTAAGATTATTATAGTAAGAGAGCTTGCTTCCCTGGTTCAGCCAGACTTTCGTGCCGTCAGGAAGCTGATAGTGTGTCTTCGCTTGCTCCGCCACGACTATGGTGGTGGTCTTCTGTGACCCTAGAAGGAAGGCTCCGCCTAAAATACAGAACAGGGCGATGGATGCAAAGGCGAACGTAAGGTAGCGATAAGTGCGTAACTGTCTGGTTCTTATAGGATTTTCTATGGCCTTAGCATCGCGCAGAATGGATGCCGCAGATGGAAGCTCATCCGCGTGGTCGTAATTTTCTTTTTCCAGAGACATCTCGTCCCACAAGTCCTCGAGTACATTTTCCTTCTCTTCTGCGTCATTTCTGTCTAGAATCCAAGACGAAAAGGCGGAACGGACTTGAAGCGGTACGTAGTTAGAACGGAACGAATCTATTAGTTCTCTTATAGTTTTGTATTTCATTAAGGGTCGTATTTACCTATATGACGGCTTACTCACCCTCAACACACAAGTGAAAATGAAAATTTTTAGATTTTTTAGGATTACTTAGGCGTAGGCCTCGATGATGTATTCTCTGATGTCGGAGAGGGCGTTAGTGATGTGGTTTTCCACCGTCCTGACATCGATGTTGAGACGACGTGCTATTTCCTTATTCTCCACGTTCTGGTAGCGGCTCATCCTGAACACTTCGCGGCGTTTCTCCGGCATACGGCTCACGGCCTCGAATATGAGCATCTGAAGCTCGTTCATAGAGATGGCGGACTGGGTGATGTCGGAATAGTCGTCCTTGAAGTTAGTGAGCTCGTCTATATAGTGCCTGCTTACCTGCATGGCGCTAAAGTGGTCGTACACAGCGTTTTTAAGCATCTGGTACAAGTATCTGTTAAACGAGAGAACCTTAGCGAGAGATTCTCTCTTGAGCCACAACTTTACGAATACGTCGTGGACGATGTCCTTAGCTATGGAAGAGTCTTTAACTAGTGAAAGCACGAAAGAATAGGAAACTCCGCGGTACTGTTCGTATAGCACGGCAAAGGCTTGCTGGTCTCCAGCGGCAAGTCTTCTCATTAAAGCTATTTCCTGTTTTTCCGACATTTAGTTAGTCTCAGTGCCACTACAAAGGTAGCAATTAAATCTGAATAAACTAAATAATCAGTCTTTCCCAGTTACGAGGAATACTACGGCTCCCACACAGATGCACACTCCTATGGCGATGCTCGCCGTGAGCTTCTCTCCATAGACTAAAAGTCCTATCATTATGGCGGTTATCGGCTCGAACACGCCCAGAACGGCAGTCTTCGTAGCGCCTATCTGTCTGGTGGATATGGCCAATGAAAGCATGGAAATAAGCGTCGGAATCAGCGCCAGGCCCACTATGCAAAGCCAGCTGATGGGCCCGTGAATGGCTCCGGTAAGAGGCTGGGCATTGAAAGTCGTGAGCCCGAAGAAGAGCATTCCGCCGAAAATGAGTCCGTAGAAGGTGATGGCGTGTGCGGAGATGTTGCGGATGCGCGAGTTGTTGTTCACCACTACCAGATAGATGGCGTAGCTCAGTGCGGACCAGATGGCCAGAATCATACCCACTGCGTTAATCGCCACCGATTCGCTTGGCATACAGATGAGTCCTACACCCACCAGGGTGAATACGATGCTGCACCAGGTGCGCGCCGTCGGGCGTTTGTGCAGGAAAAGCATCGTCAGTGCAGTGAAGACCGGGTAGAGGTAGCAGATGGTCGTGGCCAATCCTGCCGGAATGTATTTGTATGCCTCGAAAAGCCCCATACTGCTCGACGCGAACAACAGTCCCAGCATTATGAGGATGGGAAGCTGTTTAGTGGTAATCTTCAAGCTTTCCTTAGCGAGCACCATCCAGATGCCCATACACAGCGCCGCTATGGCATAGCGGAAGAAAAGCATAGAGTAGATGGGAACTTGATTCTCAAGCAGATGCTTCGCGAACAAGGGGTTGAATCCGTATGAAACCCCGGCTACGGCACCCGCGCCGTAGCCTAAGAGAGAGGTTTTACGAGAGCTCATTCTAATTTAGACTTCTGATAGATTTAGCCACGTTTATAAGGTGGTCTGCAATACGTTCCGTATTCGAAGACAATTCCAGATAGTGCGCACCCACGGCTGGAGTACATACCCCGGCGCTCAAACGCGCGATATGGTTATCCTCCATCATCTTAGTGAAGTCGTCTATCTGCTCTTCTATGACGTTAGCCTCGGCCATAAGCGTGAGGTCTTCCGACTTATAGGCTTCGATGACCTTATCGTAAAGCTTATGTACCAGTATCTTAAGTTCTTCGATTTCGCTAAGGGCGTCCGGAGAGAACTTTTCTCCGCTCTCCTTAAGGTCGTCGGCATATTCCACGATGTTTTCGGCATAGTCACCTACGCGCTCTATGTCCCTTATGGAACGGAAGGTGGTGGAAAGATAGACGTGGTCGTGTTCGTTAAGTCCCGTCTTGTCCGAAAGCTTGACTACGAAGTCTACCAAAGCCCTGTTTATGAAGTTGATTTCGTCTTCGGTCCTGTTGAAGTCATTACGCTCCTTGAAATCCATGGTGGTAATGATGTTTATAGACCTGTCGAAGTTCTGCATAGCGAGCTCTGACATCCAAAGTATCTCCTTTTTAGTCTGGCTCACTGCAAGAGGTGGGGTACGAAGCATATTCTCGTCGACGAAACTGAGTCGGAACGCATTTTTGTCTTCCAAATCCACCGTGTCCGGAATTGCCTTGCATACCGCTTTTACCATCAGGTTATTCATAGGAAGAATAATCAGGACGGTCATCACATTGAAGAATGTGTGGAACATGGCAAGCTGTGTCTGAGGTACTCCCGGGAACCAGCTTTCGAAGATGGTTCCGAATGTGAGGGTTCCTCCGCTGAGTGCGCCCATCAACAGTCCGATCAGCAGGAAGATGACTACACCCGAGCAGTTGAACAGCAAGTGGATAAGAGCGGTTCGCTTGGCATTTCTACCGCTGGTAAGACCGGCGATGATGGCTACCACGCACGAACCTATGTTAGAACCCATCGTCAGGAAAATTCCCTGATCCAGACCGATAAGCCCGGTCACTACCATAGCCAGTGCGATGGATGTCATTACGGATGAACTCTGGATGATGGCTGTGAATATGGCGCCTATAAGTACCAGCAGGATAGGATTGCTTACTCTAGCGAGGAATGTCTTTACTCCGTCGAGCGCTGCGAAATCGCCCATAGAGCTGCTCATAAGTGAGAGACCCACGAAGAGCATACCGAATCCGGTGAGTATTCCACCCCAAGTCTTCCATTTTCCGGTCTTGGCAAACAGCGTTATGAACGCGCCCAATCCCGCGAAAGCGGAGAAGATGATCGTGGTGGAGATGGTGTTTCCACCGAACATACCCAGGGCCACAATTTGCGCGGTGACAGTAGTTCCTATATTCGCACCATAAATGATGGTGGCGGCTTGCGAAAGGGAGATGATTCCGGCGTTCACGAAACCGATGGTCATTACGGACGTGGCACCTGAACTCTGGATGGCCGCGGTTCCTATCGTGCCAATTCCCACGCCAAGCATCTTGCTTTTCGATGCTTTCTCAAATAATTTTTTAAGTTTGCTTGAACTTGCAGATTCGAGGTTGGAACTCATCATCTGACAGGCTATAAGGAAGATACCTATACCGGCCAAAAGAGTAAGTAGGGCTGAAATCGCTGTCGTTGTATCCATTAAATTTTATTTAAGCACATTTGGGCGCAAATTTAGTTAAAATCTTATAAAAACACTATTTTTGTAGCATTAATAATACATTAATATGTCAAAAGTAAATATTTCTACTCCACTCGGAGATATAGTGGTCCGCCTCTACGACGAGACCCCATCTCATAGGGACAACTTCCTGAAACTCGTTAAGGAAGGGTTTTATGACGGTACGCTTTTTCATAGGGTAATTAAGGATTTTATGATTCAGGGCGGTGACCCTGAAAGTAAGGATGCGCCTAAGGGTAAGGCACTTGGCACGGGCGACGCAGGCTATACGCTTCCTGCCGAGTTCAATCCTTCGCTTCTTCACAAGCGCGGTGCGTTGTGCGCCGCTCGCCAGGGCGACCAGGTGAATCCCGAGCGCAGAAGCAGCGGCTGCCAATTCTACATCGTCTGGGGTAAGACATATTCTTCTGGTCAATTGGGCCAATTGGAAAAACAGCTTCAGATGCAAGCCCTTCAGGGTGAGTTCAACGATCTGGTGGGCGAGCGTCGCGAACAGATAATGCAGATGCGAAGGAACCGCGACCAGGCGGGCTTATTGGCCCTTCAGGAGGAGCTCGAGGCTCTGGCACACGCTGCCGTGGCTCAAAAGGGACTTGGCAGGATGAGCGACGAGGCTAAGAGGGTGTATTCCGAGCTGGGTGGCACGCCCTTCCTCGACGGGCAGTATACCGTGTTCGGTGAAGTGGAAAAGGGCCTGGATGTGGTAGGAAAGATTCAGGAGGTGTCGACCGATGCTAATGACAGGCCGCTTAAGGACTTGAAGATGACGATGACTATGGTAGAATAGAATATGAAACGTGGATGGTTTGTTTGTGCACTGGCGGTGGTAGGGCTGCTGAGCGCTTGTGCAGGGAAGGAAAATGGAGAGACTGTGAAAACGGCTCTGGTAGCACCTTCGGAAGTGACTGTGTCGCAGGTAGATGACACTACGCTCGATGTCAAGTGGAAAGACAATAGCACGGGCGAGGCGGGCTTCAACATCTATCTTATTCTTCCAAATGACATAGACAATGCTCGATTGGTAGGAAATGCCGAGGCTGATGCTACTTCTTATGTCCTTAAGGATGAGAGCCTTGAGGCCGGAAAGAGTTATTATGTGGGCGTGCGCGCATTCGCAAGTGAGAGCAAGTACGATTCGAGAATGACGAAGGTACTCTTTACGATGGCGGCACCTCCTGACCCGAATGCTCCGACGATTTCCATTTCTGAGATTACTTCGCACGACGTGTGCGTGGCAGTGACTATGAAGATGGCCAATCTGGATAAGAATGCAGTGTGCGGAGTGTGCTGGAGCGAGGAGGGGGAGCCGACGGTGGCTTCGACTCATCAAGATGCCGCGCCTATGAGCGTGGGTGAGTTGGATAAGCGTAAATTGGTGATTTCAAATGCTCTTCTCGATTACGGCAAGGAGTATAACTTCAGGGCTTACGTGAAGGTAGGAAAGGAAGTCTATTATAGCGAGGTGGCCAAGTGTTCGCTGGGTAAGGAATTGGCCCCTATAGAGTTAGAGTGGAAAAAAGAGGAGTTTGCAGGGCTGCCTTCGAGCGTGGAGGTGTATAAGTATTCGGGTCTTATGAACGGGCGCAAATGCAATGCGTGGTATGCCGTGGCTGACCTTTCTAAGGGAGATGTGGAGTTCAGGACTACCGTTCCTTCAAGTGCGATTACCATTGATGATCAATTCAAGTCGTCAGGGAAGTGTCTAGTTATGGTCAATGGCGGCTATTTTTATAATGGAAAGAATACCGGATTGGGCTGCGTGGATGGCGTGATCAGTGGGGGAGTGACTGCCGTAAGAGGTTCTCTCAAGTCGGGAGATTCAGAGTATAACGAAATGTATAATGTGACTCGCGGCGTGTTCGGAGTGGATAAGAATCAAAAGCCTGCGGTGTATTGGACCGGAGCGGATGGTTCGGGTAAGAGCCACTTTTTCCGTCGCCCGCTTCCTACGGTTAAGGGCGAGGATAAGTTCGCTGCGGTGAGTGCCTCTAATCCTGACGTGGCTGTGGCTTGGGCTCCGGCTTATGCTCAGAGTGCAGGTCCGCTGCTTCTAATGGATGGAAAGTGTCCGTTCGACTTCGAGACTACGGAAAAGGGAGATGATTTCTATCTTTCTAACTATGAGGTAATGCCTTACGACATCTATGGCACTACTGTGAAACCGGACAGGACTGCGGCCGGATACACAGCCGACGGAAAGGTGATTCTCTTTATCGTGGATGGACGCATCGCCGAGAGCGATGGCGCTACGCTGGTGGAATTGGCCCAAATAATGAAAGGACTGGGCTGTGTGGCAGCAGTCAATTTCGATGGCGGCGGCTCTACCGGAATGGTGGTCGGTGGGCGGCACCTAAATGACCTCACTGGAGGAAATCGCCCTGTGGTTTCGACACTTGGATTCTATATGAAGTGAAATTCGGGCTGGCTTTCAAAGTCAGCCTTTTTTTTTGTTTTTGTATTTAACCTTTTCAATGTGGGCGGGTATATAGAGTGAGACGTCTTAAAAAAGGGTTGAAAGATGAATGATAGGATTTTTCGAATAATCTTGAGAAAATATAAGGAGCCGGTGTATTGGACATCCGACGCCTGACTATCAATCACGAAGATGCCCAAGATGCGACGCAGGAGACGTTTATCCGTGTGTACCGCTCATTTGACAGTTATGATCGTAGTCGTTCTTTTAGGGCTTGGCTTTATAGGATTGCAACTAATGAAGCATTGCGGATTATCGGCAAGAGGTATTCTTATGTGGATTTGGAGAATTGCAGTGAGGCGCTGGAAAAACTTGCAGATGAATACGTGGATTATTCCGATGTGGAGGCAGTAAGCATGCAGAAGGCGATAGCTTCACTTCCGCTAAAACAGAGGTTGACGTTCAATTTGAAATACTACGATAATTTGAATTATGAGCAGATAGCCGAGATTACGGATTCAACTCCGGACGGTGCGAAGGCTAATTGGCATTATGCCAGGGCTAAGATTTGTAATTATTTGAAAGAGAATTATGAATAAAGGAATGAAAATAGTATCGAGGATGCCATATAAGGTCCCACGTGGTGCGTTTGATGATATGGAAAGATATGTGCTTGACAGCACTGTTCGTATGCGACGCGGGACGATGTGGCTTCGGATTGTGGCGATGGCGTGTGGCGTCGCGGCGGCATTGGCCATAATATTCTCAGTCTCTTTGCATTTGCGCTCCAATTATTCTTTCAATGCGGTACAGGACGCTTTTGCGCAATTGAGTAGTGATGATCAGGCGTTTCTTACCGAGGTATATAGTGATGATACTTTTTTGAATGTAAATTTAAATTATTGATGTAAGATGAAAACAATTGTAAGGTATGTAGTGATGGCGGCGACCTTTATGTTTATGTCGTTTACGCTTTCCGCACAGAATGACAAGATGTCTAGGGAGGATTTGGCTCTTAAGCAGGCAGAACATATTTCTTATTCTCTGGCTTTCGACGAAGTTACTAGTGCCAAGTTCAAGGAGGTTTACTGTAGTTATCAGAAAGAAATTTGGGAATTGGGACCGAAACTTCCTAAAGGTGATTCAAAACAGGATATGGAGCAACGTTTTGAGAGAAGCCAGAAGATTTTGGATCTTCGTAAGAAATATTATGATATCTATAGTACTTTTCTCACCCCTGAGCAGATATCAAGGGTTTATGAAATCGAAAAGGATATGATGCGACATATGTCCGCTAATAAAGGTAAAAAACATAGAAGGAAATAGGTTTGTGGGCCGTAGTGGCCTTTATTATGTCAGTGGCTATGTGCTTGGCGGTTCGATGAACGGCACGAGAACATAGCCATTGTTCAACCAAGATTCGTGAAATAATGCCGGTGGCGCAGCAGCAAAAAGTGTAAGATAAATTTGATTTAACGGAAAAAATGACTACCTTTGTAGTCCATTTGGTGCTTGGGCCGGGAGGTTAGGCACTGGTCTGCAAAACCAGTTAGAGCGGTTCAATTCCGCTAGGCACCTCCAAAAACGCCTCTGAGAGTGTCTCAGGGGCGTTTGCTATATCCGATTTTCCTACAATGTTACTACAACATTGCTACATTATCTCTTCAGTAGCACCTTCCAATAGCCACTTCTATCTGAACCAATACGTTGGATAATACCTTTGGCTTGAAGGACTTTCAAATGATGTTTTACAGTGTCTTCAGTTTTCCCGATTCTCTTTGCTAAATCTGCTCTCGTCAGTCGGGAGTCAGACACAAGCAGGTCAACAATTGCCTGAGCTGTTTTGCATATTGTTTTCCTTTCAACTCGACTAGTTTCTGGGTAATCTTTCTGGGTAATACCTGAACTGTTTGCTTCTTTCTACTGTTGTTACCAAAGAATCCCAGCTCATATTGCTACCCTTCAGCACCAGATTGAACAACTGATGGGAAGTAGCGGGAATGCTTTCGTTGCCGGAACGGATGTATGCCATCTTGCGGCCGTCAGTATTGACATAATACGGAGTCTGCCTACCTGCAGCTACATTCAGGGCCAAAAATATCTTTCCGTTTTTGCCTTTCTGCGGATTAATGGAGAACACGGGAATGAGATCCAGATATGCGTTGATTGCTTCACTGATAAACTCTGCATCAGGCTGGGCATCAGAAAGGCCAAGTACCTGCCCATCATTGTCAACGCCGAAATATAGAGAACCTTCAGTCGTGTTTGCGAAAGCACTGACCGTCTTGAGCCAGGAGTTTTTCTTCTTCCTGTCAAGTTCTCTCTTGAAATCGTATGTCGTGCACTCGGCTACAAATCTGGTATCCTCGGTTTCCATAACTCAAATATCAAAGTTCAAATATAGATAAAAACCAGCGTTTTTAGGCCGGTTTAGATAAAAATCAAGACCCCATACTATCTTTGTTGGCAAGAGCGGACATGGCATCACTGCCTGCCGCACGAATATAAGTTAAACGGGCCTGGTGTCCCAAAAATTTTGAATGCCTATGAGACAAGTATGCGGTCTTGACGTTCACAAAGATAGTGTGTTCGTCTGTATTATCAATGAAAACGGTGTTGTTTTTCAAGAAAAGTATGGAGTTTTGACTCCGGAACTCGAGCAGATGCTCGCAAAAATGATGGAGTACCACGTGGAAGAGGTCTGTATGGAGAGCACGAGCATCTATTGGATGCCAGTGTGGAGGGTGCTGGAAAACTATGTCAATCTCAAGTTGGTCAATCCGTACTTCATCAAGCAACTTCCCGGAAAGAAGAGCGATGTGAAGGATGCGGAGTGGATTGCCACCTGCCTTCTCAAGGACCTCATCAAGGGAAGCTACGTGCCGGATGACCTTATCCAGCAGCTGCGCCAGTATGACCGGCGTATCTCTGACCTGAATTCAGAGATTGTACGCAAGCTTGGGAAACTTGATGCGGCTTTGCAGCGATGCAATATCCGTATCAGCAACTATGTTGCTACAACCGACGGAAAGAGCTACAAGGAGGTTGTCCGGCTCATATCCGAGGGAACTCGTGATCCTGCGGAATTGGCGAAGGTCATCCACGGACGCACTGTCAACCGTGTCGGCAAGGATGTTGTCCTGGCGTCTCTCACCGGAGTTATATCCAATACGGACATTGATGTCATCCGCCAGCTACGGGAAGAAGTCGCACTTGCTGAAAGACACAAAGATGAATGTCAGTCGAAGATGGATGCCATCTGCCAGCAGTACTTTCCTCAGCAGTTGAAGAACCTTCAGACCATACCCGGAATCAAGGGACGTTCGGCTACAGCCATAATCGCCGAAGTGGGCACAGATATGTCATCATTCGAAGATGCCGCCCACCTTGTATCCTGGTGCGGACTGAAGCCGCGCAACGAGGAAAGTGCCGGAAAGATCAAGGCCAGAAGCACTACACACGGAAACAGATACTTGAGGAAAACTCTCATCGAATGTGCCTGGGCCGCATCCAAAACGCAAGGATGCTACTTCAACAAGTTCAGCTACCATCAAGTCGTCGTTCGCAGAAAGAACAAGATGAAAGTGCAGGTTGCCATTGCCAGGAAGGTCCTCACCGCTGTTTGGTACGTCATGCACGACAATGTCGCCTATCGCGACTTTACCCCCGATATTGCTCCGGCTGAGTAATCGGTTGGCTCAATATATACCGCATATTGTAAGGTCACTACCTTTGTGGTGGTTCGTCCCCGTCTTTCAAATTGGCTAACGCTCTATGCGGCTTAGGAGGCCCGTTTGAACCGTAGAGTTCGAAGAGGAAAGTTATTTATTATCTTATCCACTAGTGTCCAAAGAAAAATTTGTTAGTTCTTTGTAATATATTGTTTAATAATCAGTTATAAGCAAAAATATCGCGTGTCGATTTGAATTGATTCCGTAAATTCGCTTCCTGAAAACAACACAGGCCAGCATGAATAGCGGAAAATATCTTTTCAGTCAACTCGTTGAGTTTTTGCCGAAGCGAGT
>ENA-UEQL01000132-UEQL01000132.1-human-gut-metagenome-genome-assembly--contig:-NODE-132-length-44119-cov-10.606512_pt1 | contig 44119 bp, 36 predicted proteins | sample MGYA00242905_ERZ507926 | MGnify/ENA primary metagenome ERZ507926 (study PRJEB26167, sample SAMN06115531) | human gut metagenome | host: Homo sapiens | place: China:Henan | collected 2015-09-09...
TGCGCGAAATAATCAAGTGATATTTGAGGGTATGTATGTGTAACATTGTAGCGTTACAATAGATGTGAGACCAAAAGCGAAAAAACTATAGAAAAAGTGATTGAGTTCTGATAGAATAGAATTACCCCTAACCCCACTCAACAGAAAGGACTCAATCACCATGAATGATTATACCACAAAAAAGCGCTATTGTCCACACCTTTTGGAAACAAAATTGCACGCAGTGGAAATTTATCGGCAAACAAAGGACATTTCTTTCGTCTGTCGGCGGTATCACATCTCAAAAGCCTCCCTGATGCGCTGGAACCGCGCCTATGACGGAACAAGGGAATCCTTGCAGAACAAGTCCCACAAACCGCATACTTCGCACCCCAATGCCCACACCGAACAGGAATTGAAGTGGATCTGCGATTACCACCGCCGGAATCCGAACATCTCCGTCTGCGAACTGTACGGCAAGTTGCGGGAAGACAAAGCCTACCGCCGTCATCCCGGTTCCCTATACCGCGTATTCGTCCGTCTCGGATTCAGGAAGAAACCCGAATCCACAAAGAAAAAGTCCAAACACACCGGAACATACGATACACCGACCTCTATCGGCGAAAAATGGCAAATGGATGTCAAATATGTGCCGAATGCCTGTTATTCCGGCAAGGATGGGCAGAAATTCTATCAATATACGGTCATAGAGGAAGCGTCCCGGAAACGGTTTCTCTATGCATATGAGGAACACAGCAGCTTTTCCACCGTAGACTTTCTCAAACGGGCGATTCTGTTCTTCGGCTATGCTCCGGGTATCCTGCAAACAGATAACGGCGGGGAGTTTACGCATCCGTCTAAAACAAGCCGCATCCACCCCTTGGATGTGTTTTGCAACAGATACCGCATCCGGCACAAATTGATCCGACCGCGGACACCGTGGCATAACGGAAAAGTGGAAAGGAGTCATCGGAACGACCAAGAACGGTTTTACAATGATCTGCGCTTCTATTCCTTCTCTGACCTGCAGACACAGATGAAGCGGTATTTGTACCGTTCCAACAACATTCCCACGGCGGTTCTCGGATGGAAAAGTCCGAATCAGGTTCAAAAGGACCTTAGCGGGCGATGATCTCTCCTCGACGCGCCGCCCTGCGGGCTTCGTTCGGTCGTTCCTCCGCTTCGCTCCGTTCCTCCCTCTCTACACCCGCAGGGCGTTTCACGATTCTTTGGACTTGATTATTTTTTCTTCTTTTTGGTCTCACATCATTGACAAATATACATTTTTGAAAAATTTTTGAGAATTTCCGCGCCGTGATTGGTGGGTGGCACAGATGTGCCGCCAGGGTCTTAGCCGTAGCTGCGATATTGCCTTATGCCTTTTTCAGGTACTCGCACGCCGCCAGTGCCGCAACGGCACCGTCCGCGGCGGCTGTGGTGACTTGCCTGATCTGCTTGCGGCGGCAGTCTCCCGCGACAAATACGCCCCGTTTATTTGCCGTGCAGTGCTCGTCCGCATCGACGTAGCCGCCCGCATCCAGCGGCACCGTTTCCGCAAAGATCTGATTCTGCGGCACAAGACCGATTGCTATGAACAGCCCGTCCAGCGCCAGTTCCTCAATCTGACCGTCATCCACCTTTCGGATACGAATGCCGGTCAGTTCCTCGCCGCCCAACAGCTCCGACACCACGCGCCCCGTCAGTACCGTGACATTTTCACGGGCGCGAAGCTGATCCTGCAATGCCGGTTCCCCTGTCAGGAAATCCAGATTCTGAACCACGTACACATGACTGGCAAGGTCAGACAGGAGCAAAGCCTCCTGCAGTGCCGAGTTGCCGCCTCCGATCACGGCAACCGTGCGCCCGGAGTAAAAGGCGCCATCGCAGACAGCACAGAAAGAAATGCCATTTCCGATAAAGGATTCTTCCCGATCCAGCCCCAGTCTGCGGTGCCGTGCGCCGGTCGCCAGAATGACCGTGCGTCCGGCAAAATCACCGCCGTCTGTATGTATCAGCCAGCCGCCTTCTGCCGGTTCCATGCCCAATACCTCTGCCGACTCCATCTCGGTGCCCAGCGCCAACACCTGATCGACCAGCCGTTCTGCGAATTCATTGCCGGCCAGAACGGGAAATCCGGGGATGTTTTCCACCTTCGGGGAGAATGTAATCTGCCCGCCGAAGGTAGCTTTCTCAAGAATCAGCACCGAGCGGTTTGCACGGCGTGCATACAGCCCCGCCGTCAATCCGGCAGGTCCGCCTCCGACAATGGCAATGTCGTATACTTGGTTCGTGCTGTTCTGCGACTGGAGAATTGGAACCCACCAATTCTCGTTACATACTCTTTGTTCCTGATTTCTGCTTCAGCTGGAGGTGATCAACATTTCAGAATATCTTACCACGCAAACTCTGCTGCCGCCGTTTCTCCCATACCCACGCTTCCTTTTGGAACTTGACCTGAGCCAGACTGCAAAAATGACTTATGTGCTGCTGCTCGACCGTGCCACGCTCTCGCAGAAAAATCTCTGGATAGATGAACGTGGTTTCGTGTTTGTCATTTTTACGATTTGCTCTTTGGCTGAGCAGCTAGGGCGCAGCACTGTCAGTGTTTCCAGTGCGCTTAAGGAATTGGACGCTGCGGGATTGATTGAGCGCAGACGAACGCGGTTTTCTTCGCCCAATCACATCTTTGTGAAAATTCCAAATGTTGAATAGTTCTGCGTTTTTCACGATTCAAGAACCGCCAAAATCACGATTCTGTGATGCAGATTCTTAATGGCATCTGCAAAAGATATTTTTCCTATGCAGTATAGCAGCCTTTAAGACTGTATCGAAGAAAACTTTCACCTAACCAACGTAATAAAACAAAAAGAGAAAAACGAATAGAATCCATCCATTCCTTTCCGTATTTGCACCACATGAATGAGGAGGTCTGCCCTTGAACAAAGAAAAATCTGAGAAGAAGCCCACCACACGCAAACGTGCGCCGAGAAGTCCGAAGTCCGTGCGCCTGATCGTGGAACGCCATTATATCGGCAATGTGCCGATGAATACGCTTTTTCAGCGGCTTGCGGAAGAAGAAATTCGTAAAACTGCCGAATCGTATCTCGCCGCTGGCTAATTGGACGTTTTACTGCGGAAAAGGGCTTGCATCATCACGCAGCATCCGCTACAATGTGATTGATGAGGTCTCTTTTCCATTATGGAGGTACACATGGAAAAGGACAAAAAAGTAACTGCTTTATACTGCCGACTGTCAAAAGATGACGGTTCAAACAGCGAAAGCCTGAGCATCCGCACTCAAAAGGCGATGCTTATGGAGTATGCCACACGCAACGGTTTCGGGAATTGCCAGTACTATGTTGATGATGGTTACAGCGGTACGAACTCTGACCGCCCTGCCTTTCAGGAACTTCTGGATGATATCCGGGAAGGAAAGGTGGCAACAGTCATTACCAAAGACCAGTCCCGACTTGGACGCAACCACATCGAAACCGGAACGTATATGGAAATCTTCTTTCCTGAACACGGTGTCCGCTATATTGCAATCAACGATGGTTATGATTCCAACGAGCAATCTCAGATGGATATTGCCCCGTTCCGAAACATCATCAATGAAATGTACGCCAAAGACACTTCCCGAAAAATCAAGAGTGCCCTTCGGACACGCAAGAAAAGCGGAAAGTATATCTCCAGCGGCGCACCGTTTGGCTACCAGAAAGACCCTGCCGACCACAATCACCTTGTGATCGACCCGAACACCGCCCCCGTTGTTGAGTATATCTATTCAATGGCAGAGGAAGGGCTGGGGCTTCACCGCATCGCCAAGCGGCTCCACGATGAAAAAGTCTTGAAGCCGTGTTACTACAAGAAAGAGATGTTTGGCCGCTTTATTGATGATGAAAAGATGTATGATTGGGACAGTGCCTATATCAGTCAGGTTCTGCACAGCCCAGTCTACGCCGGACACATCATCTACGAAGCCAAGCCCACCGTGTCCATGAAATCCAAAAAGCGGCGTTATATTCCGTTTGAAGAACGCGCTATCGTTCCGAATACACATGAAGCAATCATCCCACAAGACCGTTGGGAGAACGTGCAGCGAATCCTTTACAGCCGTTCCAGTAGTTTTATGTGCGATAAGACCGACTACGACAATATCTTCAAGGGCATCGTCCGCTGTGCAGACTGCGGCAGAACGATGTTAGTCAAGGTCGAGCACAGGCGCAAACGTAACAGTGTTCTGGATCAGACCTTTTATTGTTGCAGCACTTATCGGAAATATGGTGCGAAAGCCTGTGACTCTCATAATTTGGAAGCCCGTGTTCTGCATGAAGCTGTCTTTGCGGACATTCAGGCACACGCAAAGGCCGCTGTGAGCAATCGGGAAGCCCTTGTGAAGAAGATTGCAAATCAGATGCACCTCCGGGTGTCCTCTGACCGGGCGCAGCACAAACGGGATTTGAAGCAGTGTAAAGCACGAATCGCAGAAATCGAAGACCTGTATGCAAAACTTTATGAGGACGTATCAAAGGGACTTCTCCCGGAGAAACGTTTTCAAATGCTTGCAGATCGCTACGACAAAGAACAGGCTGAACTGACCGAGAAGATTGAGCAGTACGAGCGGGAAGGCCGTGCTGAACACGATCAGCTGGACAAGATTCAGGATTTTATTGATGAAGTCAGCAAGTACGCTGGCATCACCGAACTGAACTATAAGATTCTGCATCAGCTGATTGACAAGATTCTGGTATCCAAAGCGGAAAAGGTCGATGGCGAATACGTCCAGAAAATCCAGATTTTCTACCGCTTTATCGGCCCATTGGATGCCATCGAGTAACAATGTCAGAAAAGTCACCTCCGAGAACTATCCTGCAGACGTGGGACTATGAGGTGACTGCGGCGGAGCAGCTCGCTGACATCCTTAAAGACCCGGCTTTGCCGGTCATGGAGATCCCGAAGGAGCTCCGCGCCGGGGACATACTTCTCAGCGAGCAGCAGCGCAAGGCGATCGGTCTGGCGCTGAACAGCCGCCTCGCCGTCATCCTCGGCGGCGCCGGCAGCGGCAAGACCACGCTCATTGAAGCCATTGTACACTGTTTCAGAGGGAGCGTTGACAGTTCCGAGGCATATGTGCTCGCCGCCCCGACCGGCAAGGCTGCGCGCAACCTCACCGAGCGCATCGGGATCGAGGCGCGCACGGTCCACGGCGCACTGGGGAAGGTCCCGGATGCAAACTTTCTGGACGCCGTTTGCTGGATCCGCACCGGACTGGTCGTTGTCGACGAGGCGTCGATGGTGTCGCTGGAGATGCTCGCCGGTATCCTCAACCGTGTTCGCAGGAATTGCCGCGTCGTCCTGCTCGGCGATCCGAATCAGCTGATGTCCGTTGGGGCAGGGAACGTCCTTTCCGACCTACTGACGCTCGGCGTCCCCTCGCTCCGTCTGGAGCAGCAGTACCGCCAAAGCGCGGACGCCGCGGCGCTGCGTCAGAACGTCGTGGACTTCCCGAAGCTGAGCGATGAGCGGGAACTGCAATGGGATGACAGCTTTCGTCTGCTTTCCGCGGATAGTAAGATCATTCCCGATCTTTTGTGCGAGGAGGCTGCGCGGCGCTACCGGGCGGGAGAGAGCATTCAGGTCCTCTCTCCGGTGAAGACCAAAACCGACTTTTCCGTACAGGCGCTCAACACGCGCCTGCAAAATGAAGTCAACCCGCTGACAGCGGAAAAGCAGAGATGGGGAGCATTCCGTGACGGCGACCGTGTCATCGTTACGCAGAATAACTCCTATTACAACATCTGCAACGGCGATGTCGGCGTGCTGTATATTCGCGGAGAGAAGCCCCACCGTATCGCCACGCTTGCGGTCAGGGGAACGTTGAAGACCTGGCAGATCGACTGTATGGAGAAATACGGCGCTGCCAATGACGACGCGCCCCCACCGCGCCTTGCGCTCGCCTATGCGCTGACGGTGCATAAAAGTCAGGGCAGCCAGTATGACGCCATCCTCATGCCGGTGAGCACGGCGACTGCAAAAATGCTGTATCGCAATCTGCTCTACACCGCGATCTCGCGAGCGCGGAAGGAGGTCATCCTCGTGGGGAGCCGCGAGGCAGTGAACACCGCAATGCAGTGCATCCCGTACCCGCGCAAGTCCAAGCTCGTCGCCCGAACCAATCTGCTGCGTCTCAGGCGCAGCGCGTGAGGCGGCGATACCGCGGGGCGCAGGCTCGGCAAAAGTAGCATTGATGTGAATAATTTCGACAAGAAAAAAGTTATTCACATTGATGTTAAAAACTTTACTTAATGCCGTAGATGTGCTATCATGGTTTCAAGGTGGTGACAGGATCATGGAATTAAAAAACAGATCGCAGTACCTTGATAAGCTCATTTCCGTTCAGGATATGGAGGTCATCAAGGTCGTGACCGGAATCCGGCGCTGCGGCAAATCCAGCCTGCTGAAATTGATGATGGCACATCTGCGGGAACAGGGCGTCACGGAGGAACAGATCCTCTCGATGAACTTTGAGTCCATGCAGTTTGCCGATATGGACAGCAAGCAGCTTTATCAGTATGTGATGGAACGAGCCCCCAAGGGTAAGCGGCTTTACCTGTTTTTAGACGAGGTGCAGAAGGTTCGGGACTGGCAGGATGCCGTGAATTCCTTCCGTGTGGATCTGGATTGCGACATTTATGTGACCGGCTCCAACGCCTACCTGCTGTCCTCCGAACTGTCCACGTATCTGTCCGGACGCTATGTGGAGATCAAGATGCTGCCGCTGTCCTTCCGCGAGTTTTTGGACTTCCACGGCTATTTGCTGGAGGAGTACAAATCCCCCAACGGCACGATAAAACAGCGCGCCAAGGGAAAAGACGGCGAAGCGTATGAGCTGCGCGACCTGTTTGAAGCCTACGCACAGTTTGGCGGTATGCCGGCGCTGGCCGAGGCGGAGCTGGATCAGGAGCGCGCCAATATGCTGCTGGACGGCATTTATTCCGCTGTGGTCGTGCGGGACATTCTGGAACGCGGCAAACGGAAAGAACAGCGGGCCGTTACCGACGCGCTGCTGCTCCGCAAGATCATTCTATTTCTGGCTGACAACATCGGCAACAACACCTCGGCGGCGTCCATCGGGCGCACCCTTGTCAGCGAGGGCCTGTTGGATGATGGCAGAAAGACCAAGCCTGCGGTGCAGACCATCTCTGCCTACATTGATGCACTGTTGGAGTCCTATATCTTTTATGAGGTCAAGCGTTTTGACATCAAGGGGAAGGACTATCTGCGGACGCTGGGCAAATACTATATCGTCGATCCCGGCCTCCGTACCTATCTGTTAGGCAATCGTGGCGGCGATGTGGGACACATTCTGGAAAACATCGTTTATTTTGAACTGCTGCGGCGTGGTTATGAGGTGGCTATCGGCAAGGTTGGTGAAAAGGAGATCGACTTCATCGCAACGAAGATGAACGAGAAAAAGTATATCCAAGTCACTGACAACATGAACGCCCCCGAAACCCGCGCACGGGAGCTTGCGCCGCTGCAAGCTGTGCAGGACAATTACGAGAAGATCGTAATTGCCATGGACTGCGACCTCATCAGCGACGTGGACGGTATCAAAATCGTAAAGGCGCTGGACTTTTTGCTCAACGAAGGGTAATTCCATGCCAAAAAGGGAGGCTGCGCTTGTGAAGCGCAGCCTCCCTCTATTCCGTTCTATCCCGCGTCCTCCGGTTCAAAGGGGCGAAGGGCGTGGTAAAGCTTCTGACGTTCCCCGGCGCTGCGGTACGCGGCAAGGGGGCGAAACGGCGGACGTTTTCCCGTCTTTCTCTGCTCACGGTAGCGCAGCACCAACACGGCAGGCGCGGCAGGCAGCAGGAGGGGATGCTCCTTGCAGGCAGGCCAATGGGTATAGCAGGTCTCCACGCCCGTGCGGAGGAAGCTGACCAGTCGATTTTCCGCCCGCCCATCGGTAAAGAGCCGCTGCCCGTAGCGCTCCTCCTTGCAGCCGAAGTTCCCGGTGCGCAGGATATCCGCAAGCAGCGCGCGGCACAGCGCCTCATCCGCGGTCATGCACCACGGGGCATCCTCCCGCGGCAGGCCAAGCTCCTCCACGCAGATGCGGGTGACGACCCGCGCGAAATGAAGCAGTCCGAATCGGGACAGCTTTGGCAGCAGAGCCTCCCAACGCTCCGGCGTCATATCACAATGGACAAACGCCGCCCAATCGCAGAGCTGCCGAAGCCCCAGACCGCTGCTCGTGATATGCTCCAGCTTGTGGAGCAGCAGCAAGACAGCCTGACGTTCCGGCGGCAGGACGGGAAGACCGCCGCGAAAGATCCCTTCTCCCGCAGCATTCTGGAAATACTCGCGCAAAGGCGCACCGCTGGCGCCCAAAGGGATACCAGGCGGCTCAAAGTGCAGCTCCACGAGAAATTGCTCCCGATGCATGGAGCGATGGAAGGGATGGTTGTCCTCCGGCGGACAATAGCCCCCGGCGCAGAGGATCGCCTCCGCTTTTTTTACATCGGCGGGGAAGAGCAGCAGGTCAATGTCTCCGGCGCAGCGCAGCTCCGGCCGGGGATAACACGCGGCAGAGGAGCTGCCCTTCAAGATCACGCAGGGGAGCCCTGAAAGTGCCTTCAGCACCTCCTGCTGTTCGCCGAGGAGCTGCTCGTTATACCACATGGCGGAGAGCACCTCCTGCCGCCAGGGGGCGGCTGTCTCCTTTGGGATGGCAGCTCGCTCCTGTTCCGTCAGGCAGTCATAGACCAGCAAATGAACGCTGTGGCTGACGGCTTCCTCAAAAACACGCTGCCAGTCCACATCCGGCGGCAGCGGCGTATCCTGTCCAAAAAGCGCGCGGCGCAGGAGGGCCAATAAGCTCTGTTCCGTATCCGTCATCGGGCTGACACCTCCACACCGCAAAAAGTTGGATATAGTATAGCAGAAAACAACAGATACAACAAGCACCTGATTTTCCGCGTCTCCGACCATGGGCGTTCTATAGGATCGCGCGGAGGGGAACACGGTCGAATAATTGAACAAAATCAAATTTTTGTTCAATATAGGGGAGGGGCGCATAGCGCATAGCGCGCCAAGCGCCCCTTTTTCCTATCCGTCCCACTCCGACAAGCTGTGCAGCGTGATGTTCTCCGGCTTTTCCACCGCTTTCATCGCTTCAATGGCGGCAGTGCAGTCTGTGTAAACGTTCAGCTTCTCGCTGCGGTTGAACTGCGGGTCGACCGCAAAGCCTGCGTCCGAGGGCCGCAGCAGCACCAGCGCCGAGGCACCGGGGATCACGCACTCCTTCAGCAGACGGGAAACGTTCGCGCCGAGGATCACCGTATGATACAGCCCGCTGCCAAGCTGCTCGTCCTTCGCCGCACCCGCGTAGGCCCCGTCGCCGGAAACGGTCACCGTTTTCGTGCCCGCGTTGTAGCTCCAATATGTCCCGGGGCCAGCGATCTTCGGGTTTCCCAGCTCCTCCGGCACGTCCATCCCCTGCATATTGTAGGCAGGCGCCGACGCTGCGGCATATTGGTACTCCGTGCCCGCCCTTGCGTTGATGTAGAAATAGTTGAAGCCCGCACTGTTTCCCGGCGAGACCGTGTAGACCATGACCGCGCCATTCGGTTTTGTGAAGGTCGCCGTCCCCTCCTCGATCGAGGGAAATCCGATCTTCAGCGTGACGCCGATCTCCGCGAACGCCTTTGTGAGCAAAAGCCCATGCTCTTTTATGTCTTTTTGCGGAATGCTGTTGCAGGTATACCAGCCCTTTTCCGCGCAGAGCGCGAGCTCGTCGTCCATCAGGCGGCAGAAGTTCTGATAGGCCTCCTCCGTAACGGTCACGGAATCGTCGAACAGCTCCCAGAAAAAGCTCTGTGTATACGCCCTGTCGTAGGCGTTGCCCATGGAAAAATGCCGCTGGAGCCGCTTCAGCAGCAGATACTTGTACTGATTGGATGTATAGCTCATACCTTGCCCCGCTTTCTTCTGATGCTGCCGTACATCTTGACCGCGTGGCGGAACTCGCCCACGGAAAAGTCCGGGAACAGCGTTTCGGTGAAGTAAAGCTCTGAATAGGCGGACTGCCACAGCAGGAAGTTGGAGAGCCGCTGAAAGCCGCCCGTACGGATGATGAGGTCAGGCTCGGGAAGATCCTGATACAGCGCCGCCGTGATCTCCTCCTCCGTCCGCGCGCCCTTGGCAACGGCGTCCACGATCTCCATCCGCCCGGAGTAGTTGCAGCACAGGTTCAGCGTCAGGCCGTCACAGTGGGCGGTCTCGCGCTGGATGCGCTCCATTTTTTCGATGCTCTCAGGCGGAACGCGCTTGTCCGTCCCGGAGATGAGCACGCGGATGTTGTTTGCCGCAAATTCCCGATACCGTTCAAAATACCGGTTCGCCATGGAAAAGAGCGCGTCCACCTCCTCCTTGGGCCGATTCCAGTTCTCCCACGAAAAGCAGTAGACAGACAGGGCCGGAATGCCCATGTCCACGCACCAGTGCATCATGTCCTCCACCTTGTTCAAGCCCTGCTCGTGCCCCAAGGAGCGCTCCAGACCGCGCTGCTCCGCCCAGCGTCCGTTTCCGTCGGCGATGACCGCAACATGGTTCAGCCGGTTCACGATTTCGCCCCCTTCTCGGCGGTCGCCGGATAAACGGCGGTCACAACGCCGCTGTTCGCAGCATTGCTGACGCTCGCCGCGCCCGCTGCCGTGAAGAAGTTCTCCGCCACGCCGTCAAATGTATATCCGACCTTTGCCTTCAGCGTGATGGTCGCCGTGTAGACCGTAGCGTAGTTAAATGCCACAGCGCTCGGCGACCACGCGACCGTGCCGGCGAACTGTCTGCCCTCCCGGACGACCTTCGCGGGATATTTGCGCGCAACCGGCACGGAGATGCCCTCGATGACGGGCTCCGTCACCGTGACACGTTCCGCCTCTTCAAGCCCGAAGATGGCGACGGTCAGTTCCCGGCTCGGCGCGTTCACAGCGGAAATGGTGATGGTGGTGAAGCCCACCGTCCCCTCTTTTTTGTTCGGAGCGGTAACAGCGGTGTTCACGACGGTCAGCGCCGCTGCGATCACCGCCTGCGTGTTGACGGTAGAGGAATCGGACGGCAGACCGAGCTGCACGCCGTTTTCGCCGATCTTGTAGCCCTCGGCGGTCAAGGTGTAGGTCGTCCCCTGCTCGGCGGTGTCCCAGCCGGTGAGCGTGAACAATACCGGCGCGCCGACCACATAAGCGGAGCTGCCGCCCCCGCTCTCTTCGAGCGTGCCGGTCAGCTTCTGCCCCTTGGCGTAGGCGGTCTTGCCCTTGCGCACATCGCCCGCCTCCGCCGTCGCGTCGCCCGTGTCCGTCCCGGTCTGGATATTTGCGATGGTTTCCGGCATCTGCGCAAGCGTCAGCTTGTCCGTGCCGCCGTTTTTCGCGCGGATCGCGTCCGCGATCGCCGTCAGCTTGTCAGTAAGTGCCATTTTCGACCACCCCCAGCCGTCCGTCGATGTATTCCCGCATGGCGCTTACATCGTCCTCGGTCCAGTAGTCCACGCCGCGAATCGGCGTTTTGCCGTCCACGCCGTCCTTGCCGTCTGTCCCATTTCTTCCGTCTGTCCCGTCCTTACCGTTTACGCCGTCCTTGCCGTTTACGCCATCCTTGCCGTTTACGCCATCCAGTCCCTTCGGCAGTGGGAAAGCACTCTCCTTGTAGCTGTGGCTATCCAGTTCCCACAGCATCCAAAAGCCGTTTTCACCGGGGATGGGCGGGTGACCATTCATCTCCCGAACATTGGACTCCAACCGGGTGAACTCGCTGGGCGAGGCCGGCCAATCCCCGTCTGTAAGACTTTCCGCCACAAAAACGCTGATCACATTGCTGTGCTGTACGGTCACGCCGTCGGTGCGGAGCGTTCCCACCAGCTGCAGGCTGTACCAGCCCCACAGCGCCAGATGCTTTTCCGTCAGCACACAGCCCACGTCCCCTTCCATGGGGCTCAGGGGAATGGTCTCGTACCAGTCCCCCTTCCGTACCCGCATCTCCCAGTCATACCCCTGCGGCGTGCCGCGCACCAGCAGCACACGGGAAAGATGGTCGTACTGGCGTGCCAGAATACTGCCGTCGTGTGAGATCTCCCAATCTTTGAAATAAATCATATTTGCTCCCCCCTATTCTTCTATTATTCATCAAATTTTGGAAGAACGCTTCCGACCTAACTCTCAGAATCACGACACGCCATCAATATGCAGTAAAAATTTTTTCTTTATGACATCATTTCGACCATTCTCCTCTTGACGGCATGACATTATAATGTCATAATATCCTCAATGAACGATCGCTGTGGGACTGTCCGCAGCCGCAAAAACGATCCTACCGAAACTTTCAGATACCGACATCAAACAACGCACGAACGGAGGTCTTGTCGATGGAACAGGAAAAGAAGGTCAAGTTGCTGGTCTACGCCACGGAGGACGAGCGGGCACGCATCAAGATGGCTGCCGCCAAGCTGCACATGAGCATGAGCCAGCTGATCCTGGACAGCGTGCTGGAGCAGGTCGCCAGCATTGAGGAGCTGGAAAAGAACGGAGGGAGCCAGTTATGAAAACGATCGCTGTCATGAACCAGAAGGGCGGCACCGGCAAGACCACCAGCGCCATCAATCTGGCGGGCGAGCTGGTTCGCCGCGGCAAGAAGGTTCTCATCGTGGACATGGACACTCAGGGCAACGCCACCAGCAACCTCCAACTGACGGACGTGTCCCCCTTCACCCTGACCGACGTGATCGTATCCAAAACCGCCGTCCTGGCGGACACCATCTGCCACACCAGTATCGAGCATCTGGATCTCATCCGTGGCGGCGGTCTGCTGGCGCCGGCGCTGGCAGCCATGCAGGAAATGCCCTTCGGCAGGGACACCACCCTGCGCCGCCTGCTGCCGCAGCTTCCCGATACATACGATTTTGTATTCTTCGACTGCTCCCCTTCTCTCGAAAGCCTTTTTAACATCAACGTGCTGGTCGCCGTTGAGTATGTTCTCATCCCCATCAAGGTGGACAAGAACTCCATCGAGGGCTATGACGTGATGCTGGAAACCATCCAGTCCGTCCGCGAGATCGCCAACCCCGACATTCGCGTGCTGGGCATCTTTATGACGGCGGTGGAGGTCTGCTCCAGTCTCGATAAGGAAATGATCTCCCACTTCCCTGCCATGCTGCCCGATCTTGCGTTCCGCACCTTCATCCGCAAGAATATTGACGTCAAAAAAGCGCCTCTGGCGCTCCAGCCCCTTTGCTTCTTCTCTCCCCGCTGCGCCGCGACTGTCGACTATGCCGCTTTGTGCGACGAAATGCTTGAAAGAATGGGGGGCTGATGAATGGCGAGCAAGAAGAATCCTTCCATTTTCTCCACGCTGCAAAAGACCACTGCCAATGCCAGCGCCGTGAACGGTGAATTCACCCACCAGATCCCGCTGGACGCGCTGGAGGATAACCCCCTGAACCGTTTTTCCATGGCGGAGGATGAGGAATTTCTCTCCACCATGCACTCCATGGAGAAGGACGGCTTGCTGGAGGATATCATCGTCACCCCGTCGGACACGGAAGGCCGTTACCGCATCATCAGCGGTCACCGGCGCGTCCACGCCTCCCGAAAGCTGGGCCGCGCCACCGTGCCCTGCAAGATCCGCCATTACGACAGTAAGCTTTCCGAGCTGCGGGCGCTGATGGGCGCCAACATCCACCGCCGGAACATCTCCGCCTTCGACATGGCGCGCCAGTTGGAGACCCTGCGCAGCACGCTGGCGGAAGAGGGCGGGCTCCCCGATAATGTGAAGGAGCAGTCGGAGCTGATGGCATCTCAGGTCGATCTGAGCCGCGCCACCGTGGAACGGTATCTGGATCTTCTGAATCTGGATGAGACCGTTACCGCGTGGGCGGAAAACGGGCAGATGACCATGACCGACGCCTATGAGCTGGCTCGCCAGAAGAATATGCACCTGCAACCCGCCGTGGAAGAGTACGTTGCCCGGAACGACGCCAAGGGCGACCTGCCCGCGCTGGTGCACCGCGCCATCGCATGGGCAAAGACGGCCGAGCTCCCCCCTCCCCCGGCAAAGCCCGCCCAGAGCGCCAACCCCCTGCGGACGGTCGACTCCTTCGGAAGATCGGTCCGGCGCAGCATCGCCCAACTGAAGGAGCTGGATCTCAGCACGGACGTGGACAAGGACACCGCCAGGAAAAAGCTTGACACCTGCCTTGAAAATCTGGAGGAGCTGCGCCGCACCGTGGAGACGCTCAAAATGGTTTTGGACGACTGACTTACGGAAAACAAAAACCGCCCAAAACGAGTCCTATACAAAAAAATCCGACGCAAATGCGTCGGATTTTTTTCTTCTCTGGACAACGCCGCTTTTGCAGCACGATACGCCGAATTTCAGAAAATGCCTTGGAATTATGACCTTTGCGCGGAAAAACGTGTGCTGCGCCTGCCCCTGAACAGGCTTGACCGGCAGCACTGTGCAAGTCGTGCTGCCGGTCAAAAGAGACTTCTCTATTGCCTTTTGAGGTGTCTGTACCTTTATCCGTACTGGTAGAAGAGAGAGGCGAAGCCGCCCGAATGGACCAGGCACGCACCGTCGCTTTTTACCTCGCCGCGGCGGAGCAGATCGCACATACCCCAAGCCGTCTTGGCCGTGTAGATGCGCTCAAGGAGCACGCCCTCCAACTGTGCCATCTGCTCGATCATCGCGTCCGACTGTTCGGTGGGAATTCCCCAGCCGTCGCCGCGGTACTGCCCGTGAACGGTCATGACGGACGAGATGGGAACAGGAGGCGTAAGGCCGGTGTAGCGCTCCAATCCGCGGAAAAGATCGTCGAGTATGCTCTCAAGCTCCTCCTTCGTGTTCTCCACGGAGACGACGTGCACATGGAAGGGTGCACCCAGAAGGGCTGTGCCGTACACGATGCCCGCTGCCATTCCGCCGTTCCCGCCGGGGACGAACAGATCGTGGATCTGCGCGCCGGCGGGAGAATTCACCAGCTCGATCGGCAGGTGGAAATAGCCGACGGCAGCATGAACGGAGGTCGCGCCATTTTCCACGACAAAGGGCTTTTTCCCCTCCTGACGCAAGCGCTCAGTCAGCTCCTCCACATAGACATTGCGTTCCTTTTCCGGGATGGGGCCCACATAGTGCTCCTCCACGCCGGAGAGCTTGTTGAGCAGGACGTTGCCCGCAAGGCGCGTGGGCTGATCGTTGTTGTGCACCAGAATACACTTGAGCCCCAGCCGGCAGCAGGCGGATGCGGCGATAGAGCACAAGTTGGAGTTCTCCTGCCCGGAGGCGATCACCACATCGCAGCCCTGCGCCTGTGCCTCGCCCAGCAGGTATTCAAGCGGACGGACCTTGTTGCCGCCGGAGCCGACGCCGTTGAGGTCATCGCGCTTGATGTAGAGCGGGCAGGTATTCAGCTTCCGCTCCAGACGCGGCAGACGGTGCACAGGGGTAGCAAAATCGCACAGCCTGCTGCGCGGAAAGGCTGTCAGGGCAGCTTCCAGTTCGATTCCTGTCATATGCGCACTCCTTAGAGGGGCTTGCCGGTCTGCTTGTCGTACTTCTTGCACTTGAGCGTGAAATGCACCGTCTCATTGCTCTTGAACACGCCGAAGCCGATAAACGCCGTGACGACCGCGAGAATGGGAGAGAGCAGCGCGATCAGGTTGAAGGGCAGATACTGGGCGACGGACACGCCGAACAGACCCGTATACAGGATGGCAGAGGCGTCCCAGGGCACGATGGAGCCGAGCACGGTTCCCGTGCACTCAAGCGTGCGGGACATGACGCAGGGATTGACGTCCATATCGTCGAACGCGTTTCTGAACGCGATGGCGGGAAGGCTGAGGGTGCAGGACTGACCCGCGCCGCCAAACATCAGCACAATGCCGGTCACGGTCAGGGAAAGCACCAGACCGCCGACAGACTTGACGACCTTGCACAGGCTGTCCATCAGGCGATGGAGCACGCCGGTGCGCTCAAAAATACCGGAGAACATACCCGCGCCGATGCACAGGAAGATCGTTTCCGCCATACTGAGGGCGCCGCCGCGGGAGAGGAGCTTGTCCACATCCGCATTGCCGGTTGCGCTCACAAAGCCGTTGATGGCGGCGGAGATCACATCGTTCAGGGAAGCCCCCTGGAAGACCATCGCCCAGATGCAGCCGATGACCAGACCTCCTGCAAAGACTGGGATGGTGGGCTTGCGCATGGCGGAGAGCACCAGAACGAACAGGAGCGGCACCAGCATCAGCACGCTGACATGGCAGGAGCCGAGCAGGCTGTCGGAGAGGACCTTCACGGCGGAGAGGTCAACATCGCCCGAGGCGTAGCGCATCCCCAGCAGCCCATACACCACGATGGAGATGAGCGAGGCGGGAACGGTCACGAAAAGCAGGGACGTGATGTGGTCGAACAGCTTGACGCCAGAGGTCGCGGAGGCCAGCAGCGTGGTATCGGACAGCGGGGAGAGCTTATCGCCGACCAGCGCGCCGGAGATGATAGCGCCTGCCGCCATCTCAACAGGAACGCCGAGGCCCTGCGCGATACCGATCAGTGCGATGCCCATCGTGCCCGCGGTGCCCCAGGAGGTACCGGTGACGATGGAGGTAATGATGCAGATGATGAAAGCGATCGGCAGGAAAATTTTCGGGTTGATGAGGTTCACGCCGTAGTAGAGCATGGTCTGCACGCTGCCGGCGGAAATCCACACGCCGATGAGCATACCGATGAGGATCATCACAATCACGGTCTGGTTGACGCGGCCGATGCCCTTCATGGCAGACTCTTCCAGCTCATCCCAGGAGTAACCGAGGTAGATGCCGAAGAGACCCTCCACGCAGATCGCCGCCGTCAGGCCGAGCATGATGCTCACGCCCTGGAAAATGAGGGTCAGCAATACCGCAAGCGGCAGCAGGAAGCCGAGCAACGCCAGCCCCGTGGACAGTTCTTTCTTTGCTTTCACTGTAATTTCCTCCTTCAAATAAAATATGGTTTATCAGGTCATTTTCAGGTGTCGATCTCTGCAATCGCTTCGATCTCGCACAGCACGCCCTTGGGGAGCGCACGCGCCGCCAGGCAGGAGCGCGCGGGCTTCTGGGTGAAGTATTGCTCGTAAACGGCGTTGAAGGTGGCAAAGTCCGCCATATCCGCCAGATAGCAGGTCGTCTTGACGACCTTTTCCATGCTGCTGCCCGCAGCGGTCAGAATGGCGGCCACATTCTTGCAGGACTGGTGCGCCTGCGCCTCAATGCCCTCAGGAATAACGCCGGTTTCGGGAACAGCCGGGATCTGACCGGAGGTAAACACCGCCCTGCCCATGCAAACTGCCTGAGAGTAGGGGCCGATCGCGGCCGGTGCCTGAGTCGTTTCGATTTTTTCCATAAATTGTCTCCCATCCTGCCGCTGGCGCGGCATAGTATTTCTTGCCCTGACAGCCCAGCACACACATATGAAATAGGCTGCCGGTCAGGTTAACTTTAGCTTATCAATGAATTATAATTTAGTCAATAGTTTTTTTCTCATTCACGTTAAATTATCTCATTTGCATTAATTTTTATTAGGTTTTTGTTGCACTTTGCCATTTTGGGCGGTATAATAGAGAAAAGATTTGTTCAAGAAAGGATAAAAACCTGTGGCACCAAAAAAATTTGAGCTGACAGAAGTGGATCGTGAGATCCTTCGATCCTACCAATACATGCTGGACGGTCTCGCGCTCTATCTTGGCGACAGCTATGAGATCGTGCTCCACAGTCTGGAGGAGCTGAGCCACTCTGTAATTAAAATCATCAACGGTCATTACACCAAGCGTGAGGTGGGCGCGCCGATCACCGACCTGGCACTCTCCATGCTGCACGATATTCAGAAAAGCCAGGCCCCGCACTCCATGGTCTACTTCAACAGGAGAGAGGGGCGCACTCTTAAATCTGTGACGATCCCGGTGATCGGCGAGAGGGAGCGCATCATCGGACTCGTCTGTATGAACTTCCAGTGTGATGTGCCGTTTTCGCAGTTCATCTCCACATTCCTCCCCACCACCTCCGACCTGACCATATCCCGAGAGACCGAGAGCTTTAATGCCGACATTGATGAGGTCATCTCCACCGCGATGGCAAAGGCGAGAGAGAGCGTTTCTGCATCGCCGAATATTCCCTCCACCAACCGCAATAAGGAGATCATCCGCCAGCTCTACCAACAGGGCATCTTCAACATCAAGGACGCAGTCGTGTATGTCTCCGCCAGTTTGGGGATCTCAAAGAACACGGTCTATCTGCATCTTCGCAACCTCAAGCACGAACTTCCGTCGTAACGCACGCGGGAGCGCATCGCAATACTGAAAAAGCAAAAAAGCAGCCGACCTCCCTCCCCTCCCCCGGTAAAGCCCGCCAAGTCCATAAATACAAAAGGATCCCCGAACCGTTCATTGTCAGACCGGTTCGGGGATCGCTCTTATCCTTGCGCTCTGCCGTTTACTGCGTCATTTCGCAGTCAACGGTCTTGAAGATCTGAATTGTCCTTACCGCAGTCCTCTTCAGAAATTCCCAGATGGAACACCCGACGAACGCGGGTCTCGTCCAAGCCCTGAATCGCCTCGGCAAGCTTCTCCGCTCGGCGGTTATCCTCGTTCAAAAGGAGAATGTTGTGCCGCAGCGCATAGATCGCGGGGGCAGCGGCACCGCCGCCCTGGCGCAGATCTCCGCCGAGCAGGCGGCGCGTCTGGCGAAGCTCATAAATGAATTCTTTGCTCCCGCAGACCAGTGAGCCGATCGGCGCGCCAAAATCCTCGGACACACAGAACATACATCTGTCGGCATACTGCGCGATCTCTTTTGCCTCCACGCCGAGCGCGTGTGCAGCATTGAAAATTCGTGCACCATGTCAAGCAGGCGATAGAACGCACCGACCATCGCAACGATCTCAATTTGAGGTAAATGGTCATCTTCTGCGCGAAGGGCTTTACGCCGCACCGGGAAAAAAAGGCCTCCCCCTCCCCTGCCCCGATCAGCGGTGATCGCTCCGGTGAAATCCGATTTGATTTCGTGCAGCGCCTCTCCCCTGCTTTCGCCGAATTCCGACTCGGTTTCGTGCGGCATCTCCTCCATCTTCTCGACGAGTTCCGACTTGGTTTCGTGCGCCCGCTTTCCCCTTTCCCCGACGAATTCCGACTCGATTTCGTGCAGCGCTCTCCCCTGCCTTCGACGAATTCCGACTTAGTTTCGTGCACCCACGCTTCCCTGTTCCAGCTGATTTCCGACTTGGTTTCGTGCAGACTTCTTTCGATTTCTTGCCGAAATCGGAACGCCTTCCCACAAAAACTCACGTGAGACTTGTCCAAATTCACTACATCTGGTGTTTTAATCACGCGCCGATATCCAATCTCTTGGAACTGATTTTCTTCTCATCTGCACGTTTCCAAGTCGGTCTTCCGCCCTTTTTCTCATCACTCCGGAAAAGCTCAGAACGGCAGCGGCGACACTTGGACAATTTTCTCTTTGTTTTTTACAAGCGATATTCTCTCGCGAAAAGGAATAAATTTTCCGCTCTGTTTAACCGAAGGATACAACGCCTCCCTCGGCGGCGCTGAATGGTAGAAACAGTTCTTTGGACAAAGCCGGACAAGTCACACGTGAGACTTAGGAACTCGTCCTGTTTCACACCTGATTTCAGAGAGGAGAAAAATGTTATGTCTACCACTTGCATCCCCCCTGCCCGCCACATCCGCATGGACGATATCCCGGAGGAGTACCGAGACATCGTGGACGCCATCGGTATGGAGGCGTTCGTCCACCTGACGCTGCTGTGCGGCGGACAAACGCTGTACGTTCCCAAGCGGGAATCGCTGGAGCGCGGCGCCCGCGATCGGGACATTCGCGCCATGTTTAATGGCTCTAACTACCGAAGTCTCGCGGCCCAATTCCGCCTTAGCGAGCGCCAGATCCGAAAGATCATCAACGGCAGCCGCTGCTGACGGACAAATAACGCATCGCTCGGACAGGTCTCACGTGAGACCTGTCCGAGCGATGCGAATATTTTCCTCGCGATTTGCGAAAAAAACTTTTTCTTTCCCTTTTTTTCAACTTATGCTATACTAAGGTTCTAAAAAAGCAATCTTTTCCCAAAAGGAGGGTCGCACCATGTCCCAGTTCCCCGAACCGGCAGAGCAATTGAAGGACACCCCCCTGCGTTTTCTGGAATCCGAACAGTTTCAGGAAATGCTGGATACATACAATAAGCTGAAGCCGCTGGAAAAAGAGCACCCCAGAAAGTTCAAAAATCAGATGAACGTCTTTGACTTCGGCGACATTTACCCCCTGATGGACAGTTATCTTCAGACACACGATCTGTCTTCGCCGGAGGCGGTGGCAGAGGCGGTGACCATCGGCGCGTCGGAGACCGTCACGTTCGCCGCCACGCTGCTGGATATTTTTGATAAGACCGTCACCGCGAGGGTGCAGGAATACGATGTGCTGGGCAACAGCCCCGCCACCTATTTCATCTGCGGCGTCTGGGCGAATATGAAGCGCGGCAGGGAATTTCATCCCTCCTCCAACGGCATCACCGTGACCTATTCCGAGCCTGACGCCTACGGCAACCAGAACATCCGCTACCGCAACAAGGATTATGAAATGACCATCATCTTTGAGGCCGTCGCGGAATACACGAAAAATCTCTCCTGGACGGCGCACCGCCTGCTGATCTACACTCTGATGCGCGGCAACGCTGACAACTGGCGAAACAACACCGCGACCTTCTCCATTGAAGAGTACATGGACTGGGCGGGGCTCCGCTCCAGAGACGCCGCCTACCGCCAGATCAAGAAGGATATGCAGTCCATCACGGGCATGAAGATCACTGCGGAATCCTTCAAAAAGTATTTTGAATCCTTTTATATCACCCATCTGGCGACCGAGGCATCCATCAAAAAGTACACCGGCGAGGTGCGCATTTCCTTCGCCGAGAACGTGCGCCACTTCCTGACCCAGTATTACCAGCTGATCCCCGACTGGATGGGTCATCTGAGCGAAAATGCCTACCGCATGGCGTTTTATCTCTTCTACCGCGCGCGGAAAGCGCCCGTCGATGACGACGGCAGCTTCCGCGTAAAAATTCAGGACATCATCCACTACATCGGCCTGCCGACCAAGGAGGACGTCAAAAACCGCAACTATGACGAGGCGATCATCCGCCCGTTCAATAAGGCAGTGGAGGAGATCGAGGACGTCTCGGGCGGCTCGATCCACATGGATTTCGACTATGACGACATCAATACTTTCCTCGGCGGCAAGATGAACGTCGGCATTGACGCCACCATGCAGAGCTACATCCAGCAGATCGAAAAAAACAAGACGGTCAAGCAGATCGAGGCGAAAAAAAAGCCCGCTAAAAAGCCGCCCCAGAGCACGCAGTGACCCCTCAGCAACTGCACGAAACCACGTCTGAATTCTTCGAATTACTTCCAAAATACAGATCGAAGATCAAAGCATCCGTGGAAAAGATATCCACAAAAAGCGGAAATTTGACGACAAAAGTCCGATTTTCCCACCAAAACGCCTACTTTTCACGGAGGTTCTCCACTGTCTGTGCCCATCCTGTGGAAAAAACGAGGGTCACAGCCTGTCCAATTCCGACTTCGAGCCGTGCTAAGACGACTTCATTTCGTGCAAAGCCGACCTCAAGTCGTGCAGGAGACCCAAAATCACCCAAGCCATTTTTCCATGTTTTTCAAACTTTTATACAGATATTTTCTGTCGAATCATACTTTTATATTTGTTTCATCTAATTTTTTTCATATTTTCCATTTTTACCGAAAATCCCCTTATTGATATCTTAAGATATCTTACAGACCCCGCGGGAATCCATCCTCCGCGGGGTCTTATGCTATAATAACGACAAGAAAAGGAGGCGAGCCTATGCCGGACACCTTTAACGACCTGCGCCCCCGCATCGTTGACTATCTCTATGACCGGGGCATTGACCCGCAAAAGCGCTTTCGCTGCCTGAATCCAAAGCATCTCGACCGCGATCCCTCCATGGGATACGACGCAAAGCGGCAGAAAGTACACTGCTTTGCCTGCGGCGCGGACTATGATCTCTTCGATCTGCTGGCAATCGACGAAAACCTCACCTCGCCGCACGACGCTCTGGCGCTTGCCAGCAAGCGCTACGGGCACGGCGACGCGGGAGAGGCGCGCCCCGCTGACCGCCTGAGCAGGGAAACGCTGCCCGCCTCCTACCCCGAAAGCTGCTTTTCTCACCGCCGGAAAACCGATTATTTTGCCAAACGCGGGCTTTCCGACGCCACGGTGACGAGATTCCGCCTTGGCTACGACCCTGAGCATGACTGCGTGGTGCTGCCATGCGAAAACGGGCGCTGCGTGCGCCGCGCCGTCGCGGAAAAGCGCTATCTCAACGAGAAGGGACAGCCTTCGCCGCTCTTTCAGCCGGAGCTGCTGACTGCGGGCGGGGAAGAGCCGGTCTTCCTTTTGGAAGGCGCCTTCGACGCGCTCTCGGCAGAGGAGCTGGGCTATCGGGCCGCCGCGCTGAACGGCGCGGGCAACCGCGAAAAAGCAGCCGCACTCCTGCGCGGACTCAAAAAGCCCGCGCCCATCCTGCTGCTGACGGACAACGACGCGGCAGGGGAAACGTGGGCAGCCGCCCTCGCGGAGGAATTCCCCTGGCTGTACCGCTGCCCGGGTATTCCCACCGGCAAGGATCTGAACGAATTTCTCTGCGCCGACCGCGAGGGCGCGGCGCGATTTCTGGCGCAGGCGGTCGAGAATCGGCAGGCACAGCAGCCGCCCCCCTATGCCGAGACCTCCGCCGCGGGGCAGATGGAGGCATTCCGCGCTTATATCGAGGCGCAGGCAAAGCGCCCCGCGCTCAAAACCGGCTTTGAGGGGCTGGATCAGACGCTGGATGGCGGACTTTACGACGGACTTTATGTGATCGGCGCGGTCAGCTCGCTGGGCAAGACCGCCTTTTGTATGCAGATCGCCGATCAGCTTGCCATGCAGGGGCGCGACGTTCTCATTTTCTCCCTTGAAATGATGACATGGGAGCTGATGGCTCGTTCCGTTTCCCGCGAATCCTTCCTGCTCGACACCTCCGCGCGCCGCCGCCTTGCCAAGACCGCGCGCGGTGTTTTAGACGGCAGGCGCTGGGCGGGCTACAGTGCGCAGGATCTCGCGCATCTGGAGCTGGCGCAGACGCGCTACGCCTCCTATGCAAAGCACCTCTATTTCCGCGAGGGCGACCACGAAACGGGGCTGGACTACATCCGCGCGGAGGTCGCGCGCCACATAGCCGAGACCGGACAAAAGCCGGTGGTGCTCATCGACTATCTCCAGATCATCGCCCCGGTGGACGTCCATTTCACGGACAAGCAGAACCTTGACCGCATCGTCTGCGCGCTGAAAAAGCTCTCGCGCCAGCACGGGCTGACCATCCTTGCCATTTCCTCCTTCAACCGCGAGAATTATAATCTGGAAGTCTCCATGAACGCCTTCAAGGAATCCGGCGGCATCGACTACTCCGCCGACGTGCTGATGGGACTTCAGGCGCGCGGGGCGGGCAGACCCGGCTTCAACATCGACGAGGAAAAGCGCAAGGACCCCCGCGAGCTGGAGCTCAAGATCCTCAAGAATCGCTCCGCCGCGCTCGGACAGCCCATCCCGCTGCGCTACTATCCGGCGTTCTCCTGTTTTGAAGAAGGATAGGGCGGTCTCACGTGAGACTTGTCCGAGCAATTCGCGGCGATTCATTTTCGAATGTAAGACCCCTGGAAGGATATAGAAAAAAAAGCAAGAACTGCTTGCAAAAAGAGAAAATATCTGATAGACTTTATGTAGACTGTATTACTGTCAGTACGTGCGTCTATCCGCACGCCCGGACAGGGACAGGTTTTGGATGCTGCGAGCAGCGCTTGGGGCGGAAACGCTGACACCCTTTTGCGGTACTCGAAGATCATCAGTAAAAAAAAGGAGTGGTTAAGAAGATGAAAAAGCAGCGTATCTTGAGTGCTCTGCTGGCATTGTGCATCGTCTTTTCCCTGGTGCCCACAGCGCTGGCGGAAAAAGCTGACGATTTCACGGACGTCAGCAGATCCGACTGGTATTACCAGTTCGTAGACTATGTGACGTCGAAGGGTTACTTCAACGGCGTCGCGGACAAGACCTTCGCCCCCGCGGATAACATGACCCGTGCGATGTTCGTCACGGTCCTGTTCCGTTTCCACGGTGCGAAGGGTGATCGCAGCCAGAGCGCATTCACCGATGTGGCTCCCGGCGAGTGGTACACTGATGCCATCAACTGGGCGGCTGCCAACAGGATCGTAGACGGCGTGGGCAACGGCAAGTTCGCCCCGAACGATCCCATCACCCGTGCGCAGATGTGCACCATGATCGAGCGTTACCTCGTCCTCTATCGCAAGGCCTGGAAGGTGACTCTGCCCGAGACCGGCTCCGTCTCCGTCATGGTCGACGAGAGCGCGATCCCCGCGTATGCGCTCGCCGCGGTCAAGCAGTGCCAGCGTCACGGCTTGGTCAACGGCTTTGAGGACGGCACGTTCCGCCCGAACGATCTGTCTACCCGTGCGCAGGTGGCAGCGGTGATCTACCGTATGTCTTACCTCGTGCAGAACGCGAAGCCGGATAACACCCCGAGCGTGAATCCCCCGGTGAATCCCCCGGTGAATCCCCCGGTGACCGCCTACACCTATGCCCTGTATTTTGACGCCAACGGCGGCACGCTGAACGGTGCGTCTCCCGTCTCCATGACGACGACGAGCACCACTTACAGCTTCCCCGTGACCGCTACCGCCACCCGCGACGGTTACACCTTCCTGGGCTGGTCGACTGACAGAAGCGCCACGACCGCGACATACCCCGCCGGCAGCACCGTCACGCTGACCGCTGCCTATCCCATTATCACCCTGTACGCCGTCTGGCAGGCGAAGGCGCCCGTGGTCGTTTCCGAGGACCTCATCGGCAATGCCGTTCTCAAGTCCGTCAAGCAGGTCAACGACAGATTCAACGACATGAAGAACGCCGTTGTCAGCGCCGTTGATCAGGTCAACAAGGACAACAAGTACCTGACGGATGCACAGCTCCAGCAGGTCAAAGACGTTGTCAAGTCCATGGTCAAGGTCGAGGATGTGAAGGCAAACTTCACCTCCGGCGACAAAAAGGCTGAGCGCGAGGTCACTTGGAACGTCGCTCTCGAGGTCAAGGACGGTCAGGTCGTCTCCGCCATCGAGCAGGCGAACAAGCTCGCCAACGCGATCATCACCGGCACCACGAGCAAGCCCACTCCCGACGATATCGACGGTTTCCTGACCAGCGTTAAGAACGCTGTCGAGTCCGAGACCGGCATCGTGCTCACCAACAAGTCCCTGCAGGAGATCAAGACGCAGGTCGTCGAACTTCTCAAGAAGGAAGGCAAGAGCCTGTGGGCGAACTTCCGCGACAATAACAACAACTACCTCTGCGGCAATGTGGACGTTGTGTTCAACGGCAAGACCTACGCCACCGTTCAGGTCGGCGCAAGCAGCGCCTCTCTCTCCGCCGCCAAGTCCACGATCGCCAAGGAGCTTGGCACTGCCATCTCCAAGGAGATCTACAAGCAGATGAAGGCGCAGGGCACTGCCTACACGGATAATTTCACCTTCAATATCGACCTGAAGGTCAACTTCACTCCCGCTGCCAACGCGGACATCAAGGCGAAGACCGACGCTTACACCTACAACTATAAGCTCGTCGTGACGCCGAAGCTCAACAGCAACGGTCTGCTCGAGTACAAGTACGAGGGCGATGAGAACTATCTGCGTCTCAACATCAGCAAGGACGTCCAGAAGGCTTATAACGACGGCCTCGACCAGATCGCCGCGCAGTTCGCCTATACCGACGGCACCAAGGATAAGGTCGTCGCCAAGGTCAAGGAGGAAATGGAGACGCGTCTCCCCGAGATCTATGCGGAGATCGAGACGTCTCTGAAGAAATACGATATCACCCTGACTAACGCCACCGAGGACGCGCTCAAGGCAGCTCTTCTTGCAGAGGCAGACAAGTGGGTCGAGACCAACTGGACGACGTTCGTTAACTCTGCCACCGGCGGCGGCACCCTCAAGGGTCTTGACAACACCGCCCTCATCAACGCCGTGTGGCCGCTGATCGAGAAGGACATCGACGCGCTCGATGTGAACGCTCTGATCGAGAACCAGATCAGCGAGAAGCTGACGGAGAAGAAGATCAACGAGGCGTGGATCGTCGATAAGGCGAACAACAGCGGTACGCTGAAAGATGCGAAGGATCTTATTAAGGGGTTTGATGCGGTCACCTTCGAGCCTGCCGGCGTAACGCTGGATATCCAGTCGGTCGCTGACATCAACTTCCTGCTTGCTCAACCCGAGATTAAGGCTCATGTTACCAAGGGAGGCTTTGGCGCCACGATTACGCTCTCCGGTAAGGGCGGGAAGCCCTTCAGCGATGCCCTCAAGCAGGAGATCGTTGACACTGCGACCAAGGAACTTGACACTGCGCTGAATTCCTCCGCCACGCTGAAGGATCTGCTGGCGAAGAACCCCGGTCTGAAGAATTACCTGATCTACAGCGCGCTCGTGCAGATGGGTCTCACCTTCGATACTGAGAAGGCCGCCAATGCTTCTGCGCTGGATAACCTGAAGCCCACCATCAAGGACGAGGGCAAGGCAAAGCTTGCCGAAAAGCTGAATAATAAGCTTGCCGCGATCGATGTGTCTTCGATCCTGAATGACGGCTCTGCTGAAAAGGCGGAGTATCAGAAGAAGATCGACCTGCTCAACAGCCTGAAGTTCGATGCCGCCAATGGCATCCAGACCAAGACCGCAGCCCAGCTTGCTGACGCGCTCAAGGGCCAGACCATGAAGGACATCGTCGGCAACAAGGGCGACACTTATGTTGCGCAGTACCTCGGCAAGATCGTTGCCAAGGCGCAGAACCTGCTGCCCGACGGCGCGAGCGTGACGGTCAACGGCGTGACGCTGACGAAGAGCGATCTCACGGCGCTTGGCAATGCCAAGACCTCTCTCGAGGCCGTGACCGAGCTTGCGAACCTCATTGAGAAGTTTGGCGATCTGAGCATCAACGACTTCGCTGACCCTGCCGGTCAGAAGGTGACGGTCAACTACAACACCCGCAGCGCCAGCGCGAACCTCATCATCAACGTCAAGTAATTTGACGACGTAAGACAGATCCATCATTCGGACCACCTCTTCCCGGCGGGGCAATTCCGCCCCGCCGGGGGAGGGGGAGCATAAAAAAAGAGACGTTAGGCGCGTCAGCGGCTCATTCGCGTTTGAGAGCCTGGCGGGTCTGTCGTCTCACAGTTTTGAAAAGCACTGATTCAAAAATAATTTCTGCCCCGAAAAACAAGAGAAAGGAGGGCGCGCATGAACGAAAAGCTCCTGCGATACCTGCTGGAACAGCAGCTTTTGACCGCGGAACAGGCGGACGAGCTGCGTCGTGCTCAGGAGGAAACGAACAAGTCCATCCGCGAGCTGATCTTGGAGCGCGCCATCCTGCCCGAGGAACAGGTCATCGAAGCCCTGTCCTCGCTGACCCGCACCCCCGTGGTGCACCTTTACGAAATGGCCATCCCCATGGATGTCCGACAGGCGGTTCGCCCGGATATCCTGCGTACATATACAATGATGCCCTTCCAGTTTGATCCGGAGGACAGCGGCACGCTGTATGTCGCCATGAACGAGCCCATGAACATGAAGGGGCGCGACATGGTCGCCATTGCCAGCAAGTGTCGCATTAAGCCATTTTTAGCGACAACATCCGACATTCTCGTGACCATCGACCGCTGCTACGGCAGCGAGGAGATGCAGGAGGCTGCCGAGCTTTACACCCAGACCAACGAGCGGGAGAGCGCCTCTCTGGAAGATCAGGTCTTTCAGGAGGATGTCAACGCCTCTCCCGTGGTGGTGCTGGTGAACTCCCTTGTGGAGCAGGCGGTGCGCCAACGCGCTTCCGATATCCACGTGGAGTCCGGACCGGACAAGGTCCGGGTCCGCTGCCGAGTGGACGGCGTGCTGTACACCACCGCCACTTACGACCTGCAGCTGCTGCCCGCCATCATCGCGCGCATTAAGATCCTCAGCAATCTGGACATTTCCGAAAAGCGCAGACCGCAGGACGGCCGCTTTTCCATCCTGGTGGACCGCCGGGAATACGATGTGCGTGTTTCCACGCTCCCCACGGTCTATGGCGAAAAGTGCGTGATGCGACTGACGCAGAAAAAGGCGCTGCGCCGCAGCAAGCGCGCCCTTGGCCTGACGGGGTCGGAACTGGAAAAATTCGACGAGATCCTGCGCCATCCCAACGGGATCGTACTGGTCACCGGACCTACCGGCTCCGGTAAATCCACCACGCTTTACACCGCATTGAACGAGCTGAACAGCGACATGGTGAACATCGTCACGGTGGAGGACCCCGTGGAGGCGAACGTGGACGGCGTGAATCAGGTGCAGGTGAATCCCAAGGCGAACCTGACCTTTGGCAACGCCCTGCGTTCCATTTTGCGTCAGGACCCCGACATTATCATGATCGGCGAGATCCGCGACCGCGAGACGGCGTCCATCGCGGTGCAGGCGTCCATCACGGGTCACCTCGTGGTGAGTACGCTGCATACCAACGACACCGCCAGCAGCGTCACGCGCCTGCTGGACATGGGCGTGGAAAGCTACCTCATCGCCGACGCGCTGACCGGCATCATCGCCCAGCGCCTTGTGCGCCGTCTTTGCCCCAACTGCAAGCGGCGGCACGTTCTTTTAGAGCATGAGTTGGAATATCTGGGACTGACGCCGGAGGAGAAGGACAGCGCCGAGGTTTACGAGCCGGTGGGCTGCCAGCGCTGCGCCGGTACCGGATATTTCGACCGGATCGGCATTTACGAGATCATGGAGATCACGCCCCGTATGCGCACGATGATCTCCCACCGCTGCGACACGGGCACGCTGCGGGAGACTGCCATCGCCGAGGGGATGCACACCCTCCGCGAAAGCGCCCGCCGCCTTGTGCTGGAGGGAACGACCTCCATCAGCGAGATGCAGCGCATCAGCGTTGAAAATGTGGCGGAAGAAACTCATCCTTTGGAGGACGGCGCATGATCGACCTGGAAACACTCATTCATGACGCGCTGGAGCGCAACGCCTCCGACATTCACCTCACGGTGGGGGAGCCCCCCATTTTTCGACTGGACGGCGAGCTGACCAACTTCGGGGAGGTCCCGCTGACCGAGGCGGATACCACCGCCTATGTGCAGGAGCTGATCACGCCCGGACTTCTCAAGGAATTTCATGAACTGGGCGAGGCGGACTTCGCCGTGACCTATCACGATTTGGTGCGTATGCGCTGTAACGTGTTCCGCCAGCGGGGCATGACGTCGCTGGCGCTTCGCCTGCTGCCGCTGCGCATTGCCACCGCCGAGGAATTGGGCCTTCCGCCCGTGGTGGTGGCGCAGGCGGATAAACCCCGCGGACTGGTGCTCGTCACCGGCCCCACCGGCTCGGGCAAAAGCTCCACGCTCGCGGCGCTGCTCGACCACATCAACCACACCCAGCGCCGCCACATCATCACGCTGGAGGAGCCGATCGAATACCTGCACGCGAGCGATCAATGTATCATCAACCAGCGCGAGGTGGGCGCGGACACCGGCAGCTTTGCCGCGGGACTTCGCGCTGCGCTGCGTCAGGACCCCGACGTGATCCTGGTGGGCGAGATGCGCGATCTGGAGACCATCTCCACCGCCATCACAGCCGCCGAAACGGGCCATCTGGTGTTCGGCACGCTGCACACCAAGGGCGCCGCCAACACCATCGACCGTATCATCGACTCGTTCCCCGCCGAGCAGCAGAACCAGATCCGCATCCAGTTGGCGGACGTGCTGGAGTGTGCCGTGGGCCAGACCCTCCTGCCGAAGATTGGCGGCGGCCGCACGGCGGTATTCGAGATCATGGTCGTCACCCCCGCCATTCGCAGCATGATCCTGCAAAGCAAGACCTTCCAGATCGTCAGCGCCATCCAGACCGGCAAGCGGTACGGGATGCAGCTTTTGGACGACGCGCTGGAGGATCTGGTCGACCGTCACGTGATTTCGCTGGAGACTGCCCTCGCCGCCGCCAACGAGCCTGATAAATTCAAGACAGGGCGGCAGACCTGAGAAAGGAGGGCGGCTCCATGCCCGGATTCAACTATACGGCGATCGACCGAAACGGAAAGCGCGTCCGCTCCTCTCTGGATGCGTCGTCCATCGAGACCGCGAAAAGCTCCCTTCGCGGCGCCGGTTATACGATTTTAGACATTAAGGAGCAGACCACCCTCAACCGCGATATCGAGATCCCGTTCCTCGGCAAGCCCAAGGCGAAGGACATGGCGGTGTTCTGCCGTCAGTTTGTGTCCATCCTGCGCGCGGGCGTGTCGGTCGCGTCCGTGCTTTCCATGCTCGGGCAGCAGACCGGCAATAAAAAGCTCCGCGCCGCCATCCGCGAAATGCAGGCGGACGTGGAAAAGGGCGAATCGCTTGCTACTTCCATGCGCCGCCATCCCAAGATCTTCCCCGCCATTCTGGTGAATATGGTGGCCGCGGGCGAATCCTCCGGTAATCTGGAGGAATCCTTCCGCCAGATGGAGCTTTATTTCGACCGCAGCAAGCGCACCAAGGGCAAGGTGACCAGCGCCATGATCTACCCCTGCGTGCTGATCGTGGTCATGATCGTCGTGCTGATCGTGATGATGACGAAGATCATCCCCAACTTCCTCAAAACCTTTGAGGATATGGACGCGGAGCTGCCCAAGCTCACGCAGGGCGTGATGGCGGTCTGCGACTGGTTCAAGTCCTGGTGGTGGGTGCCGCTGCTGGTGCTGGCGGCGCTGATCGTGGGCGGCGTCCTCTTCCACAGGACGAACAAGGGCCGCCACTTTTTCGGCTGGCTCGCCCGCAAGACCCCCGTGGTAGGCAACCTGACAGTCAAGACCGCCTGCGCCACCTTCTGCCGCACGATGGAGGTGCTGATCGGCTCCGGCCTGACGCTGACGGACAGCATGGACCTTGCCGCCAGCAACATGGGCAACATCTACTATCTGGAGGCCATCCGCGACGCGCGCGGCATGGTCGCCGAGGGCACCCCCCTGCGGGAGAGCCTCGTGCGGACGGGTATTTTTCCGCCCATGGTGTCGAATCTTGTCGGCGTGGGCGAGGAGACCGGCGACCTGCAAAGCATGATGGGCAAGGTCGCCGACTACTATGATGAGGAGGTCGAGGAGGCGACCAAAAAGCTCCTCAACCTGATGGAGCCTGCCATCATCATCTTCATGGCGGTCTTCGTCGTCATCATCGTGCTGGCCATCTACCTGCCGATGATCAACATGACCAAGGCATTCGACAAATATCTCTAAATCCGTATATCCAAGCCGTGTATTCAGGAGCGGGAGATAGGGGCCCGTACCGCATGGCGATGATATAAAATCCGACGCAAAACAAAGAAAGGAAGAAAACTCCTATGAAAAAGTTTGGTTCCAAGTCCGGTTTTACCCTCGTTGAGCTGATCGTCGTCATCGCGATCCTCGGCATCCTCGCCGGTATCGCCGTTCCCGCTTACTCCGGCTACATCAAGAAGGCCAACGAGGCCGCCGACTACACCCAGCTCGACGCCATCAAGACCGCTGTTGTCTTCGCTTATACCGATAAGCACGTCAAGGACGCTGATTTTAAGGACATCAAGTCCATTACCGTTACCAAGGGTACTTCTGGTCTCTCCGTTACGGTTGATCCTGCGGAAACTGACGGCAAAGCTCTCGATATTTCTCCGTACTACGATCTGACTAAGTACACGTTCAAGAGCAACACTGAATCTGCAACGTGGTACGCAACGGAGGAAACCGGCACGTCGGGTCATGCTGCTGGCTGGGTGCTGACCCCGAAGACCACGAAATAACCCCCACCCCCGCACCACCCTAAGCACTTAGAAACAACGCCCCGTCCGGCGTCCCTATCACCGGGCGGGGGAACACCCCTGACCTGACCAAAAAGGAGAGTTTCCCCCATGACCTGTCTTTTGCTGCTGCTCTGGACGGCGCTGGGTCTGTGCGTCGGCAGCTTCTGCAACGTGCTGATCTTCCGCCTGCCCCGTGGAGAGGAGTTCGTGAAAACGCCGTCGCACTGCATGGCCTGCGGCCATCGCCTGCGGTGGTACGAGCTGATTCCCGTGGCAAGCTGGCTGATGCAGGGAGGGAAGTGCCGCGCCTGCGGCGAGAAGCTCTCCGTCCAGTACCCCGTGGTGGAGGCGCTCAGCGGCGGCGCGTGGCTGCTGGCGGCGTGGCTGTATCAGGCCGAGCCGCTGCGCGCGGTGCTGTATTCGCTGCTTTTCTCCCTGCTGACGGTCGTGGCGCTCATCGACTGGCGCACCTTCGAGATCCCCAACGGGGTGAACCTTGCGATCTTCCTGCTGGGTGCGGTGCAGCTTGCAGGCGATACTGCGCACTGGAAAACGTATCTCATCGGCATGTTCTCCGTGAGCCTTCTTTTCCTCCTGCTGTGGTTCGTGACGAAGGGCAACGGCCTTGGCATGGGGGACGTCAAGCTGATGGCAGGGGCGGGACTGCTGCTGGGCTGGCAGCGCATCCTGCTTGCGATGATCCTCGGCAGCGTCTCCGGCGCGATCATCCACTCGGCCCGCATGAAACGCGGCGCGCCCCGCAAGCTGGCGTTCGGGCCGTATCTTGCCGCCGGGATCTGGGTCGCGGCGCTATGGGGCGACCGGCTCATCGCGGCGTACCTCGGTCTTTTTGGGCTGTAACACGGGAGAGAAACAGGGCAGGCGCGGACCTGCCCGCGAGAGAAAAACAAGAGCCTGTGGGAGGGGCAGAACCGTTCTTCGGGACGGCTGTGCCATTCCCACAGTCCGGGAGGGAACACTTATGAGCAAGCAAAAGCTGAGCGGCAGGGCGCTGGTGGTGCAGATCACCGAGCGGGAGATCCGCATCGCCCAGATGACGCTGGGCAGCGACGCCATTTCCGAGCAGGTCATCCTGCCCACGCCGCCGAACGCGGTCGAGGACGGTCAGCTCGTGGGGCTGGACGCCCTGCACGACGCGATGGAGCCGGTGCTGCGGCAGGGGCTGTTCCGCCGCTGCCGTAAGGTGGTCTTTTCGCTCTGCTCCACGCAGGTCATCAGCGAGAGCGTCACCGTCCCCGCGGTGAAAAAGCAGCAGCGCCTCGGTCAGATGCTGCTGGCGAACATGGACGAGTATTTCCCCATCGACCCGGGCGAGTATCAGCTTTCGTGGGAGAGCGTGGGCGTTGAGGCGCGCGAGGACGCGCGTCATCTGCGCGTGCAGCTCTGGGCGGTGCCGCGCACGATGCTCCACCGCTACTACGCCCTTGCCAACAGCCTGGGGCTGAGCGTTGCCGCCGTCGATTTCTGCGGTCACAGCCACGCCACCGCCGTGGACGCGGACTTTGCCCTGCCAAAGCACGCGAAGTCCTCCGCGGATACGGACGACGGCGTCTGCCTCTATATCAACGCCGAGAGCGAGCTGTTGCTGCTGACCTTCGTTCATAACGGGCAGGTCAAGCTGCAGCGCCTGCTGCAGCGGGGCTATTCCCAGCAGGACGACCTCAATGAGGCGGGCATCGTGCTCGATTACTTCTCCGCCATGCCCGGCCGCGCCCGCCTGACGAGCGCCGTGCTTTCCGGCGGTCAGGCGAAGGAGGCGGGGCTTGCCCCGGCGCTCGCGTCGCTGCTGAATGTCCCCGTCGAAATGGCGGAGACCGACTACGGCGCGCAGTGGCTGCTCTGTCAGGGCGCGGCGCTCACCGCCCTTGACTTCGGCGACCCGGAGCTGAACCACATCACCGGCGCGCGCGCACCCATCAACCGCGCGTGGCAGTACGGTCTTGTGTTCCTTGGCGGCGCGGCGCTGACGGCGTCCGTGCTGCTGCTGCTGACCTCCAAGCTGTCGTGGAGCACGGAGCTGGACGGTCTGCGCGCACAGCAGGACCGCCTGACGGCGCTTGCCCAGCAGAACGCGGGCTGCGCGGAGAACTACCACAACTATTCGAGTATGTACGACGCTTACAGCGCCGACTGGGACACCGTATTCGACTCCGTTCGGACATATAACGACAACCTCGAACTGGTGCTGGGCGAGCTGGAGGCAAAGCTCCCCAAGAAGTCAACGGTGACCGCTCTGAGCACGACCGAGTTGTGTCTTGCGGCGCAGGTCGCCTTCCAGAGCAAGGAGGACGCCGCTTATTTCCTCGTGGCGCTGCGCGACGTGCCCTTCATGACCCTCAACACCGTTTCCAACCTGACCATCGGCCCGCGGGAAGCCTACTCCCCGGACAAAATGATCGCTGCGCTGTACGAGGAAGCGGGGAAGGAGTCCCCCGTGCCGGGCACGGAGGAAAGCGCAACGGATAGTACCGAGGAAAGCAGTACGGAAGAACCTCCCACCGAGGGCGGCTATTCCCTCGATGAGCTGTTCCCCAACGCGTCAAACGGCATCACCGGCAAAATGATCAAGGACGTGCTCCCGCTGCTGCGTGCCGCGGGCGTTGACGAAGCGACCATCCAGAAGATCGAAAGCTACGCCGACATGATGGAGAAGGTCGGCATGACCATTTCCCCCGATAACCTTGATTTCCTGCAAGGTCTGCTCCCCGGAGGCGGCGGCAGCAGTGGAGGCGGCACCGGCGGCACGCCGAGCAATCCCAACCCGCCCGTCACTCCGAGCAACCCCGGCACGACGACGCCGAGCACCCCCAGCGTTCCGAGCCGTCCCGGCAATTCCGGCACGCCGGTCACGCCGTCCACGCCCAGCAGCGGCAGTACGTCCTCTGCTTCCGGCATTGAGTCTGCCGATATTGCAAAGCTGCGTCTCAGCCTGCAATACCTGAACTCCAACCAGCTGGACGCGCTGCAAGCCGTCTACGGCCCGGTGCAGCAGTATTCCTTCCCGCTCGACAGCCTGCTCAAGAGCGCCACTGCCGCGCAGGAAAAGGCGGCGCTGCGCTCGCTGCTGCAAAACGATCCTGCCGCCATGTATCAGTTTTTCCTGCTGATGCGCGAGGATATCGCCCGTGAGGAAAAGGACCAGATCCTGTACGACAAGATCTTTGACGACATTTGGAAAAACGCCGATCAGCACCGCATGTTCTATGAGAGCGACGATGTGATGCTGAACAAATATCTGCCGAACCTGCTGAATATCCTGACCGACAACAAGACGAATGTCAACGCAGCGATCGCGCTCATTCGGCAGAATCAGACGCTGAGTGGCAAGCTTGCGCTCCATCTTGCCAAGGAAATGGGCGAGCTCCGCTCGGTCAACACCGCGCTCGACCTTGCGATGCTCCAAAAGGAGATCAACAGCGGCGCGGCGTTCCAGCGGGATGCCGCCACTGTGGCCGCGGTCAACGCGCTGCTGCGGAAGAATCAGCAGACCTCCGGTACATCCGGCACCTCCGGCAACTCGGGCATGGATGAAAACGATCTGCTGATGTGGATCCTGATGAATCAACTCAAAAATCAAACCGGCGGCTCAGGCATCCCGGATATCTTCAACACCGGCGCTTCTCAGACGCAGAAGCCTGCCGACAACCGCTATTACCTGACGGTCGTGCTGACCTATGACGAGTCCTTGATCCAGGCGGAGCAGACGCGCAAGGGTCTGGACCGCGACGCCAAGGTTGAGAAAGTGGAGGTGGGCCAGTGAAAGTGATCGGTAGAAACTGGAAGGCTGTCCTGTCAGTCTTGCTCTTGTTGGTCGCCGTTCTGGTGTATGTTCTGGGCTACCGCCCCCGCAGTGAAGCTTACGTCATGGAGCGGGATCAGTTAAATGCTCAGATCACCGCGCTGCAAACCACCATCGTCGAAAACGAGATGTACAAGGACGTGCAGGATCAGCTTGAGCCGGCAGAGGCTGCGATCGAGGAAAGCCGCGCCGCGCTTTATGAGCACTTCCCCGCGGATATGAAGGAAGAAGATCAGATCCTCTATCTGCTGTATCTGGAAAAAACACTGGGGACCGGCAGTAAGGAGCTGGGCTACACCCAGAAACTGCACGATATTTTCCTTCAGCGCTTCGGGAGCGGCGGCGACATCGAGTTTTCTTTCGGTGAGATCACGCCGATGCAGGCCTTGAGCGATGGCGCACTCCTTGAGGGCTTGAACCTGACGGTGTACTATCACGCCTCCTATCGGGAGTTCAAGAACATGGTGCACGCGCTGGCAACGGATGAGCGCATCACCTCCATCCGGTATGCCACCTTCAACTACGACAGCGAAAAGAAGCTGCTGGACGGGCAGATGACCCTGACGCTGTATCTGATGCCGTCCGCTCAGAACACCTATGAGGAACCGGGCGTAACGCCGCCCGCGACCGGTAAGACGGACATTTTCAACTGACCCATTGGGAGAGACAAGGCATGAAAAAGATCGGGAAAGAGAGAACAGCGGGCTTTTCGCTGCTGGAGGTCGTCGTGGCGATCGCCATCATCGGCCTGATCTCCGCGCCCATCTGTTCCAGCCTGATTCTGGCAGGACGGATCAACGCCCACAGCCAGGCCGTAATGGAAGCCCATCTGAACGTCCGTACCGCCGTGGAGACCCTGATGAAGGACGGCGTCACGGAGGCAAGTCCCGTTTACCGCGAAAGAGATTTCTCCGATGTGACGATCGAAACGAAGAAAGACCACGACAGCGACCCCTATTATCACGTCACGGTGACGGATAAGCACGCAGAGCCGCTCGTTACGGTGAAAACGTATGTCCGCGCGGTGCCGAAAGGCGGTGGCACATGAAGAAGCTCTGGAAAGACAACGGCGGTTACGCGCTGGCGTATGTGCTCATCGTCGTTCTGGTGCTGTGCGCCGTCGCCGTGTCTGTCTGCACCGCGGCGCTGAAAAATTATCAGGCGCAGGAGCGCTCCATCCGCCAGACGCGGCAGCTCTATCAGGCGGAGGGCGAGATCGAAAAATTCGTGGCGCTGGCGGAGCACGTAAGCTCCTTGCGGGATTCCGAGGAATACGACTCGGAAGATAAGGCAAAGGCAGAGGCAAAAAAAGCATACGTTGAGAACTTGAAGACTTTAGCGGGCGGCTGCACTCTGCCACCTGATGGCACCGATACCGACGTCGAATTCTGCACCTTTGCCCTTACCCGCGCAAACGATGCCGTTCGCATCGAGACAAAGCTCAAAATGGAACTCAAATACGAAGTGAAAAAAATCGAGAAACAGGAGCCACAGCCCAACGGAACGTTCAAAGAAGTCATAAAGTACACCGCCAAGGTCAGCAAGGCCACGCACCACTACATCACCTACACCATCACCCACTTGACAGCGGAAGGAGGGGCGAGCGGATGAAACGAAACAACAGCGGCTTCACCATGGTCGAGCTGCTGGTGACCGTCGCTGTCAGCTCCATCGTGCTGGCAGCCGCAGCATCGCTGATGCTGCTCGGACTGCGGGTGCATCAAACGACGCAGAAAGAGGCGGGCGAGCAGCAGACCGTGCGCATCGTGCTCTCCGCGCTGGAGGATCTCTCCGCCAGCGGCAAGATCTACCGCGTGGAGCCGCTCTCCGACGGCTGGCAGCTACAGGGAAAGACTGCCGACGGCACTCCCGGCGCGGTGCTGCTGCGCTACAACAGCGGTAAGCTCCGCAGCGGCACGAGCGGCGATCAGGTGCTGCTGGACAACCTGCGCGGCGCGCGGGTCGATCTGGACGGCAGCCTCGTGACCTTCACCTTCGCGACCGCGGCGCACAGCTACAGCACCTCCGTTTTCTGCCGCACCGGGATCGAGGGCGACAGCGTCGGCAAAGTGGAGGCGCAGGAAAAGCTGGAGAATCCGCCCCTGCCGACTCTGCCGTCTACGGTGGAAAAGGACGCGCGGTTCGCGTTTTTAAAGACGCTTGCCGGACAGTACGACAGCAGGGGAGAGATCAAGAGCGACGACAGCACTTACACTTATTTCTCCGAATGGTACATCCGCGACTACGCGAAAAACCCCGGCTGGAACCAATACACCCCCTGGTGCGGCTGTTTCCTCTCGTGGGGAGCAGAGCAGCAGCGCGATACCATCGACGGCGATCCGCCAAAATTCGCAGACGTGGACAAAGGCATGGCGGATTTCAAGGCGCAAAAAAACAAGTGGCGCAACCCCAATGACGCCAACAATAAGCCCATCCCCGGCGACTACGTCTTTTTCGATTGGGACGGGGGAACCGACCCGGACGGCGTCAAGGACCCGGACCACGTCGGCGCGGTGCTGTGCGTGGAAGGGAATTTCCTTTACACCATCGAGGGCAACAGCGGCGGCAGGGTCGCCGTCAACCGCTACTCTCTGAGTGATCCGCGCATCGTGGGCTACGGCGTGCTGAACTGGAAGACAGGAAAGGAAACCACAGAGTAATCATCTGTTCATATAATTCTCAAAAAGAAAACAAATATATTGAGGAGGATACAACATGAAAAAGCAAGTGAGGAACAAGCTGCGCGGCAGCGCAGGCTTTACGCTGGTAGAGCTTATTGTGGTCATCGCGATCATCGGCATTCTGGCCGGCATCGGCACGGTGGGCTACGGCGGCTACATTAAGCGCACCAACGAGGGTCTGGACGAGACCCTGTATCGCGACATCATCTACGCCGGCGAGATCGGTCAGTATGCAAACCCCGGCGTGACGGGCAGCGTGAAAGTCAGCAAGACGGACGACGCTTCCGTTATTTCCAGTAGTGAAAGCGATAAGGCGATCGTTGAGCAGTGGCTGAAAAACGCTTTCGGCGATGACTGGGCAACCACGGTAAAGTACCGCACGGACAAGTACGCGGGCAGAAGCAAATACAACACGATCCCCCTGCCTATCACGGTGGTCAAGCTGACCGCAGAACAGCAGGAAAAGCTTGAAAAATTCCAGCAGTCCAACTTGAACGGCCACGAGACGGAATTGGCAAATACCGCCAACAACCTTTCCAACCTGTTTAACACCGAGTTTCTCGGAAATGCCACAGGGGAAGAGGCGCTGAAAAAACTGTCAGGCTATATGAGCGCTGACGATTTTGCGCAGTTTCAGAATTATCTGAAAACAACGATGGGAAAAACGGACCTCAAGGGGCTCACCAACCCGGAGATTGCCAACGCCACCGTCCTTTATGTCGCCTCAAAGGCAAAGAAAATGGATGTAACGGATATTCTGAACACACTCAATAGCGGCGAAAAAGACGCAGAAAGTAAAGTGATCGATAAATACGGTTTGCTGCCCTACGCTGCATTGATGTACGGTACCATGACCGGCTATGCAAACTCTGGTCAGGCCACCCAAGATTTTAAGGATTTGATGAAAGTTCCTCCCTTGGGTCTTAATGAGGACAAAGAAAAAGACGGTGTAACTCATTTGAGCGTTTTTAGTTTATTAGAAAAGATGAACAATGATGGTGAAAACGGGGAGAACTTTAATAAGTATTGGACCTCCTCAGACAAGGGTGCTGCGTCTGATATGGCAGCCTACCTCGGCGCAATGCAGATCATCAGCGACTACAATGTCCGATTCGACATTACCGAAAACGATGCATTCAATAACAAGGATACGCTTGCTCTGCTGCAGGCAGTGCTGAATTCCAAGAAGTAAGACAAAAGATCCGTTTTTGCTGCCGCAGGGACGGTAGCAAAAACGGTGAATTATGAAAGAAAGAAAAACAGGAGGACGACGGAATGAAAAAACGGATCGGCAGGCGCTTGGTGTCGCTGCTCCTGACGTTTGTCACAGTACTGACGATGCTTCCGGCGATGACGCTGCCGGCGCTGGCGGCGAACAAGGGAACCCTTTACTTAACCGATATGAGCATCGGCTTGAGCTTTATGGGTACTGAGACGGAGGAGCCGTGGACGGCTGCAAACAAGCTAATCGAGGGTAAGACTTCCGGTTCTGGTTCGTTGTGGCAGTCGGCGTATGATTCGACCCTGACCATCACCAACAACAAGACCACATCGGCGACGCTGTCCTTTGACTTTACCATCGAGAAGAGCGATAAGGGTACGATTCAAGTGGACAAAAAAGATTACACCGTGGTCAATAATCCGTTCTCTAAGGAGTTGAGGCCGGGGGAGTCCATCGATGTTCATATCGACTCCGGCAAAGGATCAGGTTCTTATGCCAAGATCACGATGAAGAATGTGACACTGGTATCCGATACGACTCCCACCGTGACCTTCCTGCCCGCAGAAAACGGCAGCTACACCGTGGGCAAAAAAACGATCACCGAGGCATACACCAACACCCAAAGCTCAGCGATCCCTTATCAGGTCAAAGCGACTGCGGCGGAGGGATATCGGTTTAGGGGTTGGTATAATGTGAACACCAATAAGATCATCGACACCAGTCCCGAGACGGCGTTGAACCTTGACAGCGACTGCACCATCACGGCACAGTTTATCGACAAAGACCTAGCGTTTTTTGAAACCAACGGTCAGGTTTTTGACGACCTGAACGATGCGATCACCGAGGCGAAGAAGAACCTGTCCACCATCACACTGGCTCAAGGGGGTAAGATCACAGGGAACTATACGATCCCATCTGGTGTTACCCTGCTGATACCGTTTGATGAGGCGAAAACGGTGTATACAACCAAACCCGGCCATGTTGATTCTTACACAACGCCAAATGTCTTTCGAAAGATGACCATGGTGTCCGGTTCGTCCATCACGGTCAACGGCGCGATCAGTGTCGGTGGACAGCACTTTGCTGGACAGGGAAAGCAAGGGCCGAGCGGTCCCTACGGACAGATCGACATGGCTGCGGGCAGCTCCATTAAGCTGAACAGCGGCGCAAAACTCTATTAGGTTGTTTATATTAGTTTGGTTAGGGGACGGTTTTCCGACTGTCATAAGGTCAGTTTTCCGGCTGTCAGCAGGTCGGTTTTCCGCCCTTATGATAGCCGGTTTTCCGCCCGTCAGTTGGTCGGAAAACTGTACCACTGGTATCTGCGGCACTTTCACATACAGGCGGTTGGCACAAGAAAAGCCCGCCCGCCTGCGTTCCAGCAGCCCCGCAGCGTCCAGTTCGTTCAATGCGCCCTTTATGGTGGTGCAGCCTTTATCCAGCATTTCCGCTATCTCTGCTATGGGGTAGACAATGTATGTCCGCCCCTCGCTGTCCTGCCAGCCGTTCTTCTGGGAAAGGGTGGAACGGTCTAACAGCAGCGCATACAGCAGCTTTGCGGTGTGGGATATATCCATTTTCAGCAGGAAACGGGGATAAGGCAGGTAGGCGGGCAGCTCCGTTTCTGCGGTGATATAGTCAGCGATAGGGTTCACCTCCTTGTCATGGTCTTGTCTTTGGCTCGTTTGGATAGAAAGGGTGGGCAGTCTATGATGGTTGCCCGGAAACTCTGCTTGCAGGTGCGGCAGCACTTGCGGCAGAGTGGGTTGTAAGTGATACGGTTGCGGTCATTAAGGAAAAAAGCCCATTCCTCTTTCCGCTTCTTGCTCATTCGTGGCAAATCTGCTCCTTTCCGCCGTTCCTATCGGCGTTACGGGATAGGCGGCTTTTTGTGTATCGTTTCGGTGTCATTTTCGGGGATTTTCCCCGCTGTATGCCCCTTGAAAAATCGGCATGGTATTACAGACGGGGATAGTGCCGGGGGCGTGTTTTGTTGCTCCTCGGTATCATTTCGGGGCGGTTTTTAACGGTCTAAATCCTGCCGTTTCTCCTTTGTCTGTTCCTGCCGGAGAATGGCGGCAAGGTTGGATTTGACTTTTTGCAGTTCAGCGGCTTTGGCTTTCTGCGCCCGGTAGTCGGTATAAAGGCTGTTTTTCTCGGAAATCATGGCTTCGTTGTCCGCTTGCAGCCTGGAAACGGCTGGCAGCTTCGTAAGGCCCTGTTCCCGGAAATGCCGTACCGCCGCTTCGTAGAGTGTGAGGTCGGCTCGGTACTGCTCCCGGTACTGCTCCGGCTTCTTCGCCTTTTTCAGCCCCTCATAGACGGGCTTGGTCTTTCGGTAAACGGCGGTCTGCCGCATGAGTTCCTTGTTGGCGGTAATCTTGCTTTCCAGTTTTTTCAGCTTCTCCCCGGCGGCGTGCTGCCCGGAAATGGCGGCGGCAAGGGCGGCTTCCACTTCTTCGGGGTTGGAAAATCCATGCTCATTCAGATAAGTCAGGGTCTTTGCCATTTGTTTAAGGTTAAAGACGGCCGCCCATTTCTCATAGCCCTTTCCTTTGCCCTCGGACAGCTTCTTTTGAATGTCTACAAGCCGCTGTGGGCTGTCGGTGTTCGGTGTCATTTTCGGCGGTTTCTGCCCCTCTGGACGCTTGAAAACAGCGGCAGGGTATTCCTGTCTGCCTTGTTCCTTTTGGGCGGCTCTGGCGGCGTTTTCAGCAAAAAGGGCAAGGGCGGCGGGCTTGTCAAAATCCGTCCCCAGCTTCCGGGCGGTGATGGGCTTCGTCCTGTCCGGCGTGAGGTAGCTGTATCTGCCCCGGCTCTCCTTAACGGTCACGCCCTCCCTAAGAAGTAAAGCGGAAAATTCATCAAAGGATTTTGCTTTTGACAGTACCGCCCGGATAGTCTGGCGCAGCTTTTCCTTGTCGGTTTCAAACTTGGTTGTCCGGGGCGTTACGCCGTCCGCAATCATGGGGGCGTTTTTCTCGTCCAGCTTTGCCTGTCCCCGTTTCTTCGCCCAATACTCACGCTCGGTCACTTTGTTCTTGCTGCCATTCAATAAATCAATCTGGTGCAAGCCCTCCCGGTGGCACATCTCCATGACTTCACTTCGGAAGTACCGCAGGGCGGCAGAGGTGCAGCGGTGCTTGTCCCCGGCTCTGGTATCGCTTGCCCTGTCCATGTAGGGCTTTCGTTCCACCTCGGCAATCCGCAGGGAATTGATAACGATATGCACATGGATATTCCCGCTGTGGTTATGCCCGTCCGGGTGGGTGCAGACCATAGCCTGATGTCCGGGAAAATGCTCCTTGCAGTAGGCAAGCCCCAACGCCTGCGCCCGGTCTACGGTCAGCCCGTTGTCGGCTGCGTCCCTTGGGTCAAAGGAAATGATATAGTGGTGGCTCTTTATGTCCTCCCGCTTGTTGTTCTTGCCGTACCGCATATTTGCCCGTATGCAGGAGAGGGCAAAATCTTCCTCCCCGCAGTTGAGGGTTTCCAGCCGGAAGTCCCGCCGGGGGATAAGCCGCCCCGCTTCATCAAGGACGGGCTTCATGGTGAACTCGTCATGCTCAAAGGTCAGATAGGCTTCGGCTGCCCCGTAGTCGGCGTTCTTAGAACTGATATGCTTTATCGTTGCCATAGGCTTCTCCAATCACTTTCAGCACTTCAAACTTTAAGGCGGCAAGGTCGGAAACGGCTGCCCGCACTTCGCCGGACAGGGCATTGTAGGGTATGCCGTATTCGTTCAGATAACGGGCAATCTGATTTAAGTTGCTGCCGATTTTTCCGTACTGCGCCACAAGGGAAGAAACGGCAGTCAGCATTTCCTCGCTGTGGGCGGTCACTCGGATAACCGGGGTTATCTTGCTGTAAAAAATAGCCTGCCGGATATATTCAGACTGGCTCATGGAGAGGGCGGCGTATTTGACGGGATGATGGGAGTGATCGGGGGACTTGAAGTGGTGCGGCGGCTTCGAGAGAGCAAGACCGTACTGCGGCACCCGATCGAAGTGTTTGGATTTGATCTGGAGGAGTCCAGTCCCCTTGGCGGAACATTCGGGAGCCGCTGCATGACGGGAACAGTCGATACCGGGGCGCCAAATTTCGAGCAGAATATTCGGAAGTTTGGCTGGACGGTACATTGGCGGAGCTGAACCCCCTGCGGTACCGCGGATACGTCTACGACCAGGAGACTGGGTTCTATTATCTCAATAGCAGGTATTATGACCCGGCGGTGGGTAGGTTTATTAGTGCAGATCGTCAACTTGCTCTTAAAAATGTTATTGGAACGAATTTGTTCGCATATTGTTTCAACAACCCTGTATCGCTTGGGGATGGTAAAGGAAATTGGCCCAAATGGGTTGAAAAAGTTGCCTTTGTCGCAAGTGTTGTTGTTACAG